>OKVK01000101.1_pt1 | contig 66428 bp, 79 predicted proteins | sample 1604771 | NCBI WGS metagenome assembly OKVK01 (sample SAMN01760906, study PRJEB22395) | human gut metagenome | reverse complement strand
TCACTACAACCGAACCTGATTTACTCAGGAAGTTGTTACAGATAAACGATGAAGAGATGCTTGATTCAGTCAATCATCATATTCAGATTTACGAAGAGATATACGATATGCCTCAATTGATAAAGACTCTGAATGAATATCAATTATATATCTGTTCTCATATCCTATTCAAAATGGAAGACGAATGGATACATAATTTATCCCAAGGAGTTTACGGGGCATGGGAACTATTACATAGAGAAACCAATAAATTTCATCCTGAACTCACACTAATAATTTAATTTTAATTATGGACAAGAACGAATACTTAGAATCAGTTGAATTGAACATTGGAGTTGAAATGATTCCCTGCGAATCCTCAAATGTTGAAGGTTACGGATACGACTCCAAAAACAAACAACTTTGGATTGCTTTCAAAGGCAACAAAGTTTACCGTTATGATGGTGTACCTAAAGAAATCTGCAATGAATTACATTTAGCAGAATCCAAAGGTAAATACGTTTCTTCTAATATCAGGAACAAGTTTAAAACTACGGGATATGAACTCAGGTCTTAAGAAACTACCTATCATAGGGCTGGCAGGATTTATACTAATTGGATTGGCTATAGGCTCAAAACCTACATCCGATGCAAGCAGGATAAATCCTGCTCCGTCGTTTAAAAAGAACGATGTACCAGAAACTAAATACAGTTTCTCATTTGCAGATAAGCCTAAGTCATTAATGGATTCAATCCAGGAAATGGCAAACAAACTTGGGAAAAGAATCTACGAATATCAGGTAGAAATAGAAATCATTCCAGAGAATCAAATCTATCAGATAAGTAATTCTGGATATCAACAATACGAAGTTACTAGAAAAGGAGTGGGATACTCCCATACATGGGTAAAATTCTATACTGATAAGAAGTTAACTTATCAAGATGCAATTAAGTTTGCAGAGAAATATCCAGAAAAATGTATACCTTTTGTACCTGCTCCCAAGGCTAAATCAGAACTCGATTATTATAACGAAAACCTGGACGAATATTTATCAGACCCAGAAAACGAGATAGATTATGCTCCAGAGATCTTCGACTTCTTAGCCGATTAACCTCGGCTATTTAAAAATATTCTTTTTATTTTATTGCTATATAAAATATTATTCTTATATTTGCAATGTGATAAGAAATTAATTCATTTATAAACATTTTAAATATAGACATTATGAAAAAGAATGAAAACAAGGTTGCTAACCTTATCAGTAACAAAGTTGCTCAACAGTTAGAAGGAATTAAGGATGCTACATCCAAGTCTAAAACTACTAAGGCCAAGGGAACTAAAAAGACTAAGGCTCAATTGGTAGAAGAATCTCAAGAAGCTGCCAAGAAATTTGCAGGTGCTAAATTGGTTCAGACTACCCCAGAAGAACCAAATCCCACAAAGAAAACCTCTAAAAAGGCAGAGGTAATAAAGGATGTTGAAAAACAACAGAAACCCTCTATCATTGAAAAGGTAATCTCCAACCGGGAAGTAAAATATGTATATCCCGAGGATGTAGTAGATACTCTTGCCCGGAAGAAATGGAGACAACAAACTCGCAATGAACTTCACAGACTTGAACGGGAAATGTTCCGTATCAAGGACCAAAACTCCAAAGAATACAAGAAAGCTGCTAAGGCATACGGAGACTTCAAGAATAAAGTTCTCAAGCCAGAACAAGTTGCTTGATTTTACCTCTCGGGGAAGGTATCCAACATCAGAGTACCTTCCTAATTGTATTAACCTTCTATAAAGGTATAAAAATGGATTACACTATATTCTCCGCAAAGGAGATGCTAAAGCAGGACAAGGAGTTGGTAGAGTTACATAAGAGATGCGTTAAAACCTACTTAGTTCAACGTTCACTTAAACATAGGAAGATTAAGAAGTTCTTTATTGTATACGACTGGTATATTAATACAAGTAATATAAGAAACTTCTTCTTCAGGCCTGTATCTATATTTGTGCAGGCACTAATCTTGGGACAATTAAACGAAATATCGGATTATATAAATAAAGACGGTTATGGTAAGAAACATAAGAAAAGAAAAAATAGAAAAGGTTGAGGTAGTTTATATCAAAGGTAAATATTCCTATAAAACCCAGTACAATGTAATTAGTGGGAAGAAGCATAATATACTTTATGCAGGACCAGTTAATGCTTTGCAACCTGCACTAGAGAATATCATGATGCTGGTTAGGATTCCAACCAGAAGAATATGCACAGAGTCTAGAAAGACACTAAAAAGGCTTGAGGAAAAGGCAACTAACCTAAATAACTTCAAGGACCAAGGTATAACCCATATAATTATCTATGTATGTTCACAAATATAGTCAAAGACCTATACATAGGCAAATCGAAACTAAATATCCGATTTCAGAATCAAATTATAGAACCGGAAACCATAGTAGATACCTTGGGTGTACCTTATCATAAATTAAAGGAATACCCTACCTATCCAGACTATGTAATAATAGGCAACTTTGATGGTAAGGATATTTTTGATATTCAAATGGGAACTAATACCCATGCCTTGTTAATCACAGGAATCCCTAAAGGTGCCAAGACTTTAGATTGGTACAGGGTAAAGGAAGCAATCTGGTCCTCCTATTATGAGGATAATTACCGAGGATATTTATTCCAGGTCCAGGATGCAACCAAGAAAGTAACACTAAAGGCTTATCCTTTAGAAACAATTAAAGAGTAAATATATGGAAGCAATAGATTACGTAAAGTTATTTAAACTCGACCAAGAGAATTACGACTTTAAAAGGGAAGAGTTTATTTCCGAATTAGGTAAGGAGTTTCTAGATTATTGCCAAACTACCACCATAGGCATTAATCCTAAGACTCATAAGTTATATTATTATAGGTTTAGGGAAATTGTTAAGAATTTCGAAAGTAAATTTTGGGCAATATCTAAGCTTAAGGTAGGCGAAGGATTTACACAGAACCTATGGAATGCTTTCTTTGCTACTCAGGTAGTACCTCTAAGAGCAAAGATATTCCCCGACATTCAAAAGTTCATTGAGAAAAGGAAAGAAGAATACCTCAATGAACAAGACAAAAAATTATCGACCTATAAAAAGGGAAATCATGGCAAAGGAAATCCTAGACCTTCACGGCAATAAATTTATTGCCAAGGATTGGAAACTTTGCCTTAATATCCCCATAGGTAAATGGGATAAATTGGTTTTCACCAGGGATTATGTCTCTGGTGATTCCTTTAATTTAGGTGTAAAAGGGAAAACCTATAAGGCATATTTCTATAACCTTAGTATTAATTGCTATGTATGTTATAAGTTAGAGCTAATAGGATATGATGAATCTAAAGATATAAGAAAGGCTTATTTATATGGCAAAAGAAGATAAAATAATAAGATTCCCTCGTCCTATGGGTACTACTGCAATGGCTTTAGAATACCAGAAGACACACGAAGAGGAATCATTGGTCAAGGTACAGAATTACCTTATTAATCAATGGTTAATGGGTAATGGGGTTTTATGTGGAGTAACATATGATATCAATTCATTCTCTAATAGGTTAGGGATTGATATAGAATATGTACGAGTATTCATGAGAGACAGATTATTGTCTTCTAGAATATGGGATAAAGATAAACAAGAAGAATTACTTAACGCGTTACTGGGAGAACAACTAGCATGGGCATTAGAAGATAGGATGGAGATATCTCATCAGTTGCAAATCTTAAGGGATTCCCAAGGAGGTAAATATACTCCATTTATCTCATCCGAGGTTAATAAGACATTGAAGCTTAAGTTGGAATCTTCTACATCATTACAATCAATTATTCGTAACCTTACTGGAGGCAATACAACTAATATCTTCAATCAGTTTAATCAACAGAATAACCTCAATACTGAGAATACTATCTCGATAGAGGAAGCAAGAACTATTGTATTAGAATCTCAAAAGGTACTTACTAAAACTGAAGAAGCAAAACTCTTAGAGGACAAATATGATATCAATTCATTGCCTGAAGTAGTTGCAACTAAGCAAGAGGGAGTAGATACGTCTAAAGAGGGCCTTAATCTTAATAAGAAAGAACTCAATCAAATTACAGATAACTATAAGGCTGCTATGGAATTATCCTCTAAAGAACACCATGAATTGCGTAGGGAGATTGAAATGAGGATTGATACTGATTCATATGACCCAGAGATGGATAGGTATTTAGAGGATGATGAAATACTAGAGTCAGAGGAAGATACATCCCTTGCTGCATCATTCTTAAACAAAAGAAAATAACTTAGAGGCTACCTATTAACTGTGGCCTCAGTTGTGTATATACGGATTTGCATATTAAAATTAAAAGTATTATATTTGCATATCAATTTAAAAATAGACAAATATATGGAAACATTAGACCCTGAATGTAAAAAGACCAAGATTAAGAACATCAATCAAGGTACTTATCTTAAACTCAAACCAACTACTACTGCACCGGTATGGGTAAGAGGAGAATACGAACGCTCAGTAGGTAAATATTCTTGCTTTAAATATGATGACACCAACCATGAAAAATTCATGAAAGGTTCCCAGGACGTATATATTAACTTTACATTTTAACAACATGTTCAAACTATTCAGAAAGAAAAAGAAAATCAGAGTAATCAAAAGCCGCAAACTTATTACTCTACAAAAGTTAGAGGGTATGGAAAATACCTTTAACATAGCTATGCACTTTGAGCTAGAGGATTTTCATTCAAGAGTTCAAACGATACTCAATGAACTTCATATATACGATGACCGAGTTTATGTTGAGGCATACAAAGAGTACCAAGATCATTACAAGGTATACGATAGAGTACCAGACTTATTACTTTACAAGATACCGGTATTATTTGCTAACTCATACCCGGGAATCGAAGTACAGACAGATAAGGAGTTTGCTTATAGATTCTACATTCCAGATACTTCTTATTATGAAGCTTTACCAGAAGAGTTTAGATTAAAGGATTGGATTGAGGATAATTTCAAAATGATGTATTCAAAGGTATACCCTTATCTACCCGATAGTAAGGTATCAGTAGATGAATACGTAGATATTATTCGGTTTAATTATTGCAAGAACTGGGATGTACTCTGGAATAACCCTCAATCAATTAGAAACTACTTTGATGAATGTATGGGTATCATTATGTCATTTGCAGATGATGATTGCTTGGTAGTGGTAAATAATATCATTGAACGATGTGCCGAAGAACTAAAAGAGAAATTACTAACCCTTAAAAATAACAAAGATGAACAAGTTTAGATTCAAGGTATCTACCATGTTAGAACAGGTAGAGGACGATTACATTAAATTCGTTGGGGATAACTATGGTGTAAACCGGGATGAGTTCCTTAAAGACTTCAAGGCTAAACTCAATCTTGAAAGCCATTATGTATCTACAGTACATGCTGAATTGATTGAATACGAACCAAATCGTATCATTATCCAGACTTCTAAATATAATACCATAGCAAAGGAATACAAGGATCATTACCTTTGGGTATTTACTAATAAGGGTGACAGAAAGTACGACTGGGACTTAAACAGATTCCGGGCTCTGCCTCAGTAATTATTAAATAGTTTATTAATTCTTTTGCAGATATAAGAATAATATTTATATTTGTATTGAATTAATAAACTATTAAAATTTTATAACCTATGCAAACCAAGTATTACTTATCATTCGAACAAATTGGAATCATTAGACGTATTCCACTTAAGGAACAGGACCCCGATATGCAGGGTATCTTAGATGCCTTTATCAAAGCCTTCAGAATCGCTAACGAATTGGGAGATGAGGAAGAAGTTACTACTCCAGACTTAATCAATTCTCTTAACCATATTGATGACATTTACATTGATACAGTAGAGATTTACGAGGACGGATTCGAAATGATTGAACAGAAAGTACCTCTAGGAGATGCTAGCAAATGTGTAAGGAACCTCTTACAGATTATTCAATACAACGATGTTTTTGATTTAGCTGCTAATAATCTTGCTCTTGAGATTAAAAACAGCGTGAGATTCCATTGGAGACAACTTAACCCGGGTTCTTCAACTCCTGAACCTAAATTCATAAATCAGTTCTACGACGAAGTTATTAACCGTTTAAAAACAAAAATATAATGCTAAAAATCGTATTTACCTCAGAAGACAATGGGAACTCTATGTTTGGCATAGAAGAATTCCCTATCTCAACAGAATATGCCTCACAATTAATGAGAGGCGATATGACCATAGAAAGATTCCTGGATGATAACTTAAATGCTCCGGACGATATCTCTCGACTCAAAGGCCTATTACTTGAAGGTAATACAATTGACCACGTTACAGTAGCAATCAAATTTGAATCAGGTGCTGATATCAAAGAGGCTATTCAAAAACATCTGGCCAACGATATATGGGAAACCATATATGATACATTGGTTAGTTCCAAGGATTCTATAACCCTGGAGACTATTGAAATGCTTCATTCTAACATTGATGCTTTCTACAAACAAGAAGTTACCCGGGAAGTAAAACCATTCAAAAAGAAGAAACCCTCTTATCAGAGTTAACAAACCAAATCAATCAAAAGGCAGTCAATCCAACTGCCTTTTCTTGTATGTAGAACCTCAGCTATATTAAAATAATTGCATGAATAAAGTAATATTTAAAATAAAATGCTTATATTTGTAGTGTAATAATTAAAACAATAAAATATGAAAACAACAACATCTAAATCCTCCATCCAGAACTTAGAAGAGGTACTTAAAAGATTCCTTACTAACAAAAACACTTTCTCCCTCTGTAATGGAGAAAAGGAAAACCTAAAGGCTAACTTATACGAGTTACTTAGTAAGTTATACGATAACTATCAACTTGCCTGCATTGATATCAATCAAATCTGGGTATACGAAACTTGCTATTATACATTTACATTTGAAAGCCTGGTTACAGTAGACCGACCAAGAGAAAACATCATTGCTGATGGCTGCGTACGATTTATGCAAAATTTTACCGATGATGACGGTATCTTTATCTCATTCACCAAGCTGGACAAGAACAATTGGATTTACCAACTTAATTTCAGAATATCATGAACGAACAAGAATTAAAATCTCTGGCCTTACAGTTACATAGGGCACAGATACAAGAATACCCCTGGGTCTCAGCAGACCCAGAGGATGCTGAATCCTATATTAGGACTTACGGAGATACTAACGTACATTTGTACTACGATTATTTACTTGCTAACGGAATAGGAGAAGTAGAATTATGAAAATCAGAGCTATTTTAGAAACAGAAACAATGGACCCTGACTTCAGGGAACCCTTCTTAAATGGTATGCCCTTTGACATTACAAAATCAACCTTTGATAGAATTGTACGCTATGCTTCAGGTTGTACTGATGTTCAACAACCAGATGTAATCGCCATGGTTATTCAACATTCATTGGAAAACCGCAAAGAGTTATCGGAATTACTTGACAGATGTAATGATACTACACAAATGAGGATACTTATACCCGTACCAATTTCGGCTATTACCTTTGTTAAAATCTACCTCAATCCTTGCACGAAACCCATATCACATTATCTCTATTCAAGGCTCCATGCCTATGTCACATGCTCAGAATACATATGAATTCGAAATTGACGAGGATGACCCAAACTATGAGGAAATATCCGACTTCTCACTCGAAATACTCTGGGTATATACTTATGCCGATAAGGAATCCCTAGAACTCGACCTAATGGAAATCCTCAATCAAATGGACTTGCTCAGAGGCGGCGATGACCAATACTTCGATTATAACGTAGACGAACTGGACATGATACTCTACGGTGCAACTCTTATACTTGAACAAGAGAAATACAAACCACTTATCCTGGCTCAATTACAACACTATTATGATTGCTTCGACGAGGAAGAACATGCCGAAATCATTGATTATTATATTGACCTCATTGAAGAACCTGAAACTCTTTACGAGAATGCTGAACAAACCATTAACCTTTTAAAATCCCTCATCAAATGAGAACCAAACTAATCATATTATCATCAATTGCCATGGCTCTAGTAGTCATGGCATTCCCAACTAATAAATTCCAACCTAAAACAGTATGGGAACACTACTGCAAGTATACATTGGGAATACACCCATCCCAGGCAACCGAGGACCAATATGATTACTTCCTTGATTGCTGGTCAGGAGATGACGAATACCAATATCTCTATGACTACTACGAGAACAAATACCCAGAATATAATCACCAACTAAAACATTACGGAAAATGAAACTAAGAATCACAACTCTGGTAATCATAGAAAATAACCAAATGAAAAAGAAGAACAAAGACATAATATACATACCAGGCCAAGATACATGGTCTGAACATTTCCCTACTCCAGGTAAACTAAGACCAAGTAACCTCGGACATATGTTCTGTGAACCTAACTCCCAATTCAACAAGCTCCTCCGTACCCAGAACAAACTAAAATCCAAAAGAAAATGATACAACTAACCTTAATCCTAATCCTAGCCATAGGGATATCCCATATCCTAATCCGAAATGAAACCAGGTACCTAATAAGAATAAAGTACCCCACCAACAAACAAAAATACCAATACTACCTAACACAATTAATATACCTACTAATCCTAATCATCCTAGAAACCTTAATCCTAAGATACCTCTAACACATAAAGAAAGCCCAGTATAAACAAAATCATACTGGGCCTAACTATGTTACACATAACCTAATATAACATCATATAATACATATAACTAATACTAATTTGAAGGTCTTCCGGGGGTGCCGAAAATTGATGGCCTAGATTAGTTGAAGGCCTGGTTACTATACACCAGCCACATTACGTATCTCAATAAAGCTATCTGGCTCTAATACCCTCATACAGATAATTATTGCCAACTATGGCCATTTAGTGTACCTAAATCCCCTTAATCCTAGACCCCTAATGGCCCTTTATATTAGTATATATTATATAGATATTGGTTAGGATTAGGCAATAGGATTTGGGGATTAGGCATTAAAATATACCATTCATGGCCTTCAAATTTATTAAGATTAGGGGTAATTTGGCATTAGGATTTAGGCCATTAGGGGTACCTAAAACTAGTAAGTATGTTATTAACGGCCTTTATATTTAGATATATTATTACTAAGAATGGCTAGAAGAGATATGAATTATGTAACTAGTTGATTACTAATAAGTTAAGTAGCCTTAAGACATTATCCATTAATGGCCTCAGTAGGATTTATAAAAATTGATTAGGGTTTTGCTATATTAAATAAAATGCTTATATTTGCATATTACTAATTTAAAAATTATACAGATATGAAAACAATTCAATTTAACCCACAGATTGCTATTAATGCCCTAATGGGATATCTATGTACCTATAACTATTATTACTCATGGTATCGATTCATACATAATACCTATGATAATAACTTTACAGGCTATGTACCTATACCCGATAAAGAAAACCCCTTCATTGCCCTAGAGGCTTACCTAAGGGAACCTAAACCAGAAATCCTGGTATACTATAATACAGATGAGGAATACTTTACCTTCAATAGGTTACAGGATGAACCCATGGCCGATACCTCTATGGCAGACGATACATTTACTTACGAGGAAGCTACCTTCTATATCTTCAAAGATTAACTATCGCTAACTATGTTACACTCTATAAGCCCAGCCTATCTTAGGTACTGGGCTTTTCTTATGTAACCTAACTCTAGGCCATCATGGGACTTGCTAAGGCTTACCATAGGCTTAACTATAGACTCATAGGCCTTAGTTCTTTAGGACTCCATACATGGCCCAGGGCATTGGTATAAAAGCCTGCTAGTCACCTAAGGGCCTTTATGTAATGTAATATACAGATAATACCTACCGGACTGTATGGGGCCTCCAAATTTCTAAAGTGGTCCTATACCAACCCCTTCCATATATCCATCAATATACCTATCATATTACCTCCAAACCATGCCTCCAATCCAAACCCCTAAAACCCACTTGCAAATTTTTCATGCAAAATTATTAAAAATAATTCTTTAAAAATTTCTCGAAAATTTTTCTATAAATGTTTTGTAGATTAAAATATATTTCTTATCTTTGTAATGTAATCAAAAAGCAAAGAGATATTTAAAATTTTGATTAACTATTTTTAAAGAAAAAATTCTCTAAAAATTTTGTAGATTAAAATATAAGTTGTATCTTTGTAATGTAATCAAAAAGCGATATCTGATATATTAAAACAATATAAAATTAATTTATTCTTTTTCTCTTTTTCTTATAAATCTTTTAGTTTTATAGAGAAAAGGATATAATAAAATAAACATAAAAACTAAAAGTATTTTATTATGGAAGAATTAAAAAATGTAGTAGAAAAAGAAGTTACTAACAACAAAGTAAACAAAGTTAGTGCTAATAAAGCAAAAGCACAAGCAAAAGCAAATAGCACTATTAAATTATCAGTTGATTCGATTTTTAAAAATCTAAACGAAAAAACAAACGGACTTTTAAAAACTTCTTTAGGAAAGAGAACAGAAATTTATATTGAATCTTTGTTTTCAGAACTAAATGAAAAACAAAAGGAAGCATATCGAAAAAAATTAAGAAATACAACTTTTTCTTTACTTGATTCGATTTGCAAAGCAAAAGAAGAAAAGAAGCAAAATGAATTAAAAACACTTGTTTCAGCTTTCAACGATTTTTATAAGTCAGTTTACAAAATAAACGATTTTTCTTTTGCTTCGATTGCAAGCGAAAATACAAAGGACACAAAAAAAGAAGTTCTAACAAAAGGTTTGCAAATAGTCAAAAACTTCAAATAACAAATGATATGTTATTAAATATATTTTTATTTGTGGGTGTAATTTGGGTATCAATTCAAATTATAAGAGATACAATAGATTTTTTAAAGAACTTATAAACTAAATAAAAAGTAAGGGAAAGCAAAATAAATGTTTGTCCCTTACTTTTTATTTTTAAATGTTAATTTTAACGTAACCGTACCCCGTTTTTAGTAGGCCATGATTTTCGTTCTTCGTGATAAAGGCTTGCCCAGATAGGTAAACCTCATTTTAGTACTACCAAAATTTACCTCCTTATGATAAGGGCATACCAAGATATCCCTCAACACACAAAGAAGCCAGAGACCTAACATCCCTGGCATCTCAATCTCTATAAAAGGGTATCCAATATCTTCTTAACCCTACACTTCCCTAAGACCCTCCTACCATTCCTTATCTCATAGAAGAAAGTATAATACATCTCAAGTTCTTCCATCCAAATTCTATCCCCTCCCTCCAATAATGATTCTATTCTCATCATATCCTCAGGATTAATCCATAACCGATACCAAACCCTATTACCTTCAGAACATCTTAGGATTCTCTTATTAGGTTTATCACTTATCACTTTAACCTTCACCATAATCAAGGGTATATTTTAGGTTCTTCAAAGGTAAGAGGAGGGAGCTCTGGTTCTCCCTCTCTTTTAATTCTCTCTAAGTCCTCAAGGGCACACTCTAGTATTTTAATACGTTCAGCATTATATTCTTTAGATACTGGGAACCAGAATGCTGTTCCTAGAACTAGAAGGTATTCGTGGTCCTTAAGCTTTTCTAATGGTACCTTGAACCATACCTTCCCATTTATATCTAGGACTTCTTCCTTCAGATGTTGGATTAAAGGAGTAGAATATCCAAAGTATACATAGGTAAGGTTAAACCTTTGAGGAGTGAACCATGGTTTAATTACCTGCCTCCATAGGAATATCCGATTCGGGAGGTCATATGGGTCATATTGTTTATAAATATTTCTACTTACCTCTATCAGGTCAGCACATAATCCTCTTGGAGAATCGGGTATATTAAGCCTTCCATATAGGACTGCTTCAAATGTATTCTTTACTGGAAGATAGTAATTTCTTATCCTTTCTTCGATTACCCTATTCTCTTTGGAATTATAATCGATTGCAGTGTACGTAGGCTTTTCCATCCTTCTCTAATTTTCTTTCAAACCATTGGCAGGTAATACACTTTGGACTTCCTACCATTATCTGTACTTCTCCCTTAATTACTGGACATGGATTGGTAAGCTTCTTTTGCCTACCTACCTTCTTCGTCGTTATTTCTCTGTTCATAGTTCTTAAAGTATGTGATTAGTAAATATATCGGAAATAGAGGCATGATTAACCAGATAGTTAGGAAAAAGAACCCCACCCTTTTCATTGGGTGGGATGAGGTAATTACTCTGGTTATAAACCATGCAGGTATAAAACATATGGCATATATAATGCCTAAGATTATCCAGGTTATCATTGTTCAAAGTACTTATTTACGATTTTGGATATCTTCTTATCTAACTCTACTATTAGTTCGCTGAACTCTTCATCCTTCATATCTTTTATCTTGGCTTCGATAAATTCCAGGTTTCTCTTAATAGAGAAATAAGATTTGAAGGCTTGGTAATCCAATTCGGATTTATCTGTTAGAGGTAATATCATACTTGATTTACCATCTAACCTTGTATAGAATCCATCGGGTCCCAGGGTTCTTGATACCTTTATTTTGTTACTCAGTACTGCAAACCCACCTTTCTTATCTATGGATTCTACGATTACTTTCTCCATAAGAGTTTTGCCGTCAGAGAAAATGACTTCTTCACCCTCCTTTAGCTTTTTGGTTTCTTTGTTCTTTTTCATATCTTTATTATTAAATTGTTTATGCAAATATACAAAATTAATCTGATTTAATGCAATTATTAATCATTATTTTTAAATCTGCTGCGGTAAAGGATTTCCTGTTAAGTAAGTTATCCAATTGTTCTGGAGTTAGAATTATACCATTTGGAGTAAAAAGTTCTCTTAAGTGTGCCGGAATTATTCCCTGGAATCCCCAATTATTATATGAACCTATATACAATTTATTATTTACCATTGCAGCAATATATTTCTTGGTTGAACCTAATGACTCTCTTCTAAAGGTAGCGACTTCTAACCAAATCTTATTTAAGTGAATAGAATAATGCTGAAAATAAGGTGTAACCAAGGGAATCATTTCGTAATTAGAATCCTCTATCAGAGTTTTATCCGATTCAATAATTCTATGCCAAAAAGCACATTGAAAACAAAGTTGTTTTTCCTTCATTAACTGAGGTACTGTTTTGGCTAAATCATAATCATCCAAATCTAATGGTGAATTACATAGGTGACATGTGAGTTTCTCTTCCATATTATTATAAATTTTTATATAAGATAATAGAACTCCTAACTATCATCCAGATAAGGTATACGCAATACTTTCTTTTCTTTAATGAACTTTAAAATATAACGTTATGGATAAGTTAACTAATGAAATGATTGTGGCTCTGGCCAATGATTTAGGACTGGAGCCAGCTCTTTTAAAGGCAGTACAACTGGTTGAAGGAGCAGGTAGAGATGGATTTCTAGTAGATGGTAGACCTCAAATTCTGTTTGAAGGTCACATTATGTACAAAGAAATCAAAAATAAGTTCGGTTTAGACAAGTCAGTAGCTGTTCAAAAGAGTTACCCTACGATTTGTTTCCCAAAATGGGATAAATCGAAGTACTTAGGAGGAGCAAGTGAGTACAAAAGACTCGAAATTGCCAAGAAAATCGACGAAGAATGTGCTTTGAAGTCAGCTTCTTGGGGAATGTTTCAGATTATGGGCTTCAATCACCTCTATTGTGGCTGTAAAGACGTCTTCGAATTCGTGAAAAAGATGCAGGAATCTCATGAAAGTCAGTTAAAACTCATGTATTACTACATGAATAATACCAGTTGCTTGAAAAATCTGAAAGAACATGACTGGGCAGGCTTTGCTCGGAAGTATAATGGTCCTGGTTATGCTGAAAATGCCTATGACCAGAAGTTAAAAAACGCTTACGAAAACTTTAAAAACAAGATATAATGAAGGTAATTTACAACAAATTCATCCCTTTCAAGGGATACAAGGCAATGAACCTATTCGGAATTGTCTTTGTGAGAAAAGGTGCTAAGTTTGATACTTATGATTACAACCATGAGCACATTCATCTCAAACAAATGCAAGAGATGTTGTGGATATTCTACTACTTATGGTATGCAATCGAGTACTTAATCATCATGTTCTTTGCTAAGTGGAACAAACAAAGCGAAAGATACCATGATGTAAGCTTCGAAGAGGAAGCCCATAATAATGACCACGACTTGGAGTATATCCGAACTCGTAAACATTATTCCTGGGTTAAGTATGTAAAACTTAGAAGCTACAAGAAATGAATGTATTGGGAGTATGTGCAGGGCAAGGTGCCCTGCTCTTCCCTTTCAGAAAACATCTGATTGGGAATATAGAAGTAAGAGGAGTATTCCATACTCCTGGTGAAGAGCAATGGAAAGCTAATTTTGGTGATATACCATTCTACAAAGGATATAACTTACCTCAATTTGAGGAGAGAGTAGATGTTATTATATCATCTCCGGACTGTGGGGCATCATCCATTATGAGGCTTTCAAAGGTAAAAGAATTGGGTAATCCTAAGGATAACAGGAGTTTAAATCTAGTAACTGCTGCAATATTAGAATATAAGCCTAAGATTTTTCTTATTGAAAATCTTCCTCGTTTGCTATCTTTGCTTCCTTATGAGTTCTTTAATTTAACCTTTAAGGACTATAAATTTATTTTTCATGAAAGGTCAGTTTCTGACTATGGGAACTCTCAAGTATCAAGGAAACGTCTAATCATCATTGGAGTGCATAAGAAAACCGGTAAGAAATACTTGAATGCTTTTGATGAAGTATTCCAAGTAAAAACTCCAAAACTTACTAGAGACTTGCTCTTTGTATCTCCTTACGGGAGTAATTATAATATCCCAATAGAAAAAACTTTGGCGATGTATGATTATCGAAAACTCCCTGAAAAGAAGAATCTGACTGTTGAGAAGATTCAAGTATTATGGAATAGTGCTTTCAAGCAAGAGAAGAAATGGCCCATTAAAACTGCTAAGATGAGTACTCTCCCAGGAGTATATCGATTAGAATTAGATAAACCACCTCTAACTTTAAGACCTGCAGATAGGCAATTTAGACCCGATGGGTATCCTCTTGGGATTAATGATTTCAAGGTAATCATGGGCTTTCCTAAAAAATTTAGGATTTACATTGACCAAGAAAATTACCTTTATTGGTTAAATAAAGCAAGGTATACAATTGCCAAAGGTTCGGTATATGAGGTGGGGATTTGGTTTAAAAAATGTATCAAAAGGGTCTAGGTACACTTTCATGTTAATATATACTAAAGTATATATTACTCCAAACTACCCTTTGAAAAATATAGATATATAATATACTACGTATATATATCTATATTTTTATATACGTATATAGCTATTGTTTGTAGTAGATATTGGATATATGTTTTAGGATATAGGAAATTTATCTCACTACGTTCGATAAAAGGTAATCGCTTAGCGATTACCGATAGTTAGTAATAATTAAATTTTTCGTGATGATGAAAACAAATAAAAACAAGTGGAAGAACTTTGTGTTCCTTTTGCTTCTAGGATTTACTATTTACCTTTGCTTCAGGAATTACAAACTGAATTCATATATTAGTCAACTTCCTGATTCATCGATCATTGGCATTCCTGATACAATCAAATTGAAAGAGAACTTCAAACCTGTGATACCCTATACACAATTGGTTCAGCCCCAGAGAATTCTTCTCTACGACTTCTATCGAAACAGTAGCAATTCGACTAAACCCCAGGCTTCTGATTCAACAGCGGTTATTTCGAATAGAATTAGTAGAGAAGATTCTTTGGTCCAATTTACCTTGGATAAAAACCAATTGAATCTAAGTTTATTCAACAAAGAAACAAACTCCTATTCAACGAGAATGTTTAACATGGACTTAGGTAAGTATAAGTACAATTGGTATGAAGGTCAATTAACTCAAAAAAGAATTAGAAAACTAACTCTAAGTCCATACGTTTATGGTAAATATAGGGTCTTTAATCAAATGTTAGACATAGGGACAGGCCTTTCAATCAAGACTACTAATTTCAATTATAAACTTGGTATAAATGCTTTTCATTATCCGAAGTTCTTTTCGGGAATAAAAGCTGACTTAGAGTTTTCAGTAACATATAACTTTTGATTATGGCAAAGAGGATTAACATAGAAACTAACACATCTGCTCTCACAAGGGAAGAATTAGCAACACTTGCTAAGGTTAGTAATGATGTTTTTTACTTTAGCCTTTTCACTTATGTGATACACCCTATGAGGGGAAAGGTAAGATTTGAACTTTACCCGTATCAAAAATCGGTTCTGTATAACTTCGTAAAAGAACGTTTCAATATTCTGCTTAAGTTCAGGCAAGCAGGTATTACGGAGCTTATATCTATGTACTGCCTATGGTTGGCAATGTATCATCCTAACAAGAAGATTAACATTATCTCAATCAAGGACACAACAGCAAAGAAGGTACTTAAGAAGATTAAGTTCATGTACAAAAACCTGCCATGGTATTTACAGACACCGATTATAAATGGTCGTTCGGGAGAATATGGTTCTGCATCAATGATAGAGTTCGATAATGGCTCATTCATAGAATCTATCCCAACGTCTTCAGAAGCCGGTCGTTCAGAATCTCTATCCTTACTGGTAATTGATGAAGCAGCAGTAGTTAGATGGGCAGCCCAGATTTGGGCAGCCGCTTTTCCTACTCTTTCCACTGGTGGAGCTGCTATCATCAATTCCACTCCTTATGGAGTTGGTAACTTCTACCACTCAACTTGGGTTGATGCTATTGCAGGTGGAAACCCATTTAACCCACTACGATTGTATTGGCAAATGCACCCAGAACGAGACATTAATTGGTACAATGAGATGTCTTCTGCTCTTGGAACAAAAAGAACTGCACAAGAAATCGATGGTGACTTCTTATCATCTGGAAATACGGTCTTCGACTTAGCTGATATCAAAGCTATCGAAGACTGTCTTAGTGATTATCCGGTTATTAAGAAAAGATTCAATGGTCAATATCGGCAATTCTTAGAACCAGCACCAGATAAGGAATATTTCATTGGTGCTGACGTTTCAACTGGTAGGTCTTCTGACTACTCTGCATTTACTTGCATGGATAAACAAGGAGAAGAACAAGCAGTATTCAAAGGTAGACTTTCAGTAGATAAGTATGCAAGGTTACTTGGAGATACAGGGCATTTGTTTAACTTTGCTACCATTGCTCCAGAATCCAATGATGTTGGATTAGCAGTAACTTCTGCTCTTCAAACTGAAGGTTATCCTAAACTATATTATTATCAGAAAATGCTTAAGAAGAAAGGTAAATCTAGACCTGAGGTAGATAAATCTCCAGGATGGTTAACTACACAAAAGAACCGTTCTGTTATTGTAGAGGGACTTGAACAGGATATTCGAGAAGATAATATTACTGTTAAAGACCCTTTCTTTGTTCAAGAAGCATATACCTTCATATATGATGGTTTAGGTAGGCCAGTTGCAATGGGTAAGCATAGAGCTAATAATTCTACAGTAGATGTAGACCTAGAGGGGGATGTATATGCAGATGACTCTATATTCGGTAAAGCAATCTGTAATCACATAAGAAAAGGAAAAACTAACGTAATAGTACAACCGAAATGAAAAAGCTCAATTTTAATTGGAGTTGGGGTAGAAAGAAAGACCCACCTCCTGAATCAAACAAGGAGCCAAGCAAGCCAAAAGCTGCTGCTATATCTCCTGGTAGAGTATCAGTAGATGAAGATAACTCTTTACTCAGTACTCTGAAAGGGATGACCGTAATGGTAGATCCTTCTTTTCGTGTTGAAGTAATCCCTTTGATTCGTGATTTATATAAGGTAAATCCGGATATGGGCATTGCTTTGCAGGATATGTTTAAGTTGGCAAACACAGGTCATACGGTAACATTCCCAAATAATTCAGATGCCGAAGCAGATAAGATGAGAAAACATCTTACCGAAGCTACAAAGAAATGGTCCAGATATACTGCTGGTATAGACGGTCTAGTTAATAAGATGATTGTACAATGCCTTGTTAGTGGAGCTATATCTGTTGAAGGAGTTCCCAATGATAGGCTAGAAGGTTTAGATACAGTCTTATTCCTTAGACCAGAGAACATTGTTTTCAAAAGGGAGAACAATGGAGTATATTCTCCTTACCAGAGGAATAAGAATTACTTTGTTAAGCACCAAGATTATATCAAACTAAACCCAGAAACTTATGTGTATGCTGGTATGTTTAATGATACCGATGAACCTTATGGGATTCCTCCTTTTATGGCAGCATTGGATTCATTAAAAGGTCAACATGATATGAAGGTTAACTTCAAACACATAATGGAGATGGTTGGTATGGTAGGATTCTTGGAAGCTAAGATGACTAAACCAGACCAGAATCCTAATGAAAGCTTACAAGCTTACCAGAATCGTCTTGAACGTACACTAAAGGATTTGAAAAGAAATCTTCGTAATGGCATGAAGGACGGAATAGTAACGGGTTATATTGATGACCATGAGTTTAAACTCAATTCAACTACCAAGGAGCTTGGTAATATTGAGAAACCCTGGAACATGAATCAGCAATCAGTTGCAAATGGTTTGGGAGTTAATGGAAACCTTATTGGAGTTAGTTCAACAACGGGAGAGGGAGCAACGGGTATAATGCTGTCTAAATTAATCAGCCAGTTAAAAAATATCCAAATGCTTGTAACTTATGTATTGGATTTTCTTTATTCTCTAGAACTGCGTCTGGCAGGCTTTGATAATAAGGGAATAAAGATATCATGGGGAACTTCAACTATCTCTGATGAAGTTAAGGTTCAACAAGGTCTTCAGTATAAAATCCAAAACCTGGATTTATTATATAAGGCTGGTATCATTAGCCAAGACCAATATGCTTGGGCAATGGGTTATGATTCTCCTGATGAGAATGAACCAAGAGTTTCACTTGAGGACCAATTTGCTAAAGGCGGTAACTCAGACCCTCAAGAAGGAACTAAGAAGAAGCAAAGGCAAGATGATAAAAATCAATCTGCTCGTAGGTCAAGAGATAAAACTAATCCGGCTCCATCTCGTGGAGACCAAAATACAAAAGCAAGATGAGTAAATTTACTAAAAGAAACAAAGAGCATCTTGATTCAATGGTGATTGGCCAGGGTCATACCATTATGGCTGGGTATATCCCAGAAGCAGTTGGAGCCCAGGCTTTCTCAGAGAATTATTACAAATGGAAGACTCCGACACCGGATACCATTGCTCAATTTGGATTTTGGGGAGGGGATATAGATTATAATACCTATTATCCAAACCTTGATAAATCGGAACTTACTCCGAAGGACGAAGAGTTCATAGAACCAATGTTTAGGTTACTTTCTGAAACGATTGTATCCAAGAACTGGAATCCTACTGACTTTGGTCAGAATGGAGTACTTAAGGCTTCCATGAAAATGTTACTCGGGCAAACAGTAAATTGCGACCATGAAACAAATATTGGTAATGCAATTGGAGCTGTATCTCAAGTAATGTGGCAGGAGTCTTATAAGGATGGAAGCTTTACTATACCTGCAGGTATCAACGGTATTTTGAAGATTGATGGTAAAGCTAACCCAAGAATTGCTAGAGGTATTCTTATGGAACCTCCTTCAATTCATAGTAACTCGGTAACAGTACAGTTTAAGTGGGATAAATCACACCCAGGAATGGAAGATGGTGAATTCTATCAAAAACTTGGTACTTATGACTCTAAAGGTGAAATGGTTCGTAGAATAGTTACTGAGGTAGTTCGATATATGGAAACATCCCTGGTATCTCATGGAGCTGATTCATTTGCTCAAAAGATTGGTGAAGATGGTAAAATCATTAATCCAACCTTTGCAAAAAGAACCTGGTCTTCTTATGAGGAATATCGGGATGACAAGTCCAAACAGTACTTCTTTACTGACTACAAAACGGACTTCAACTCATTCCAAGAAAAGGACAATACTCCAGATTCTTTTAATGATAATGGTACCCAAGAAAATCATAATCCTAATAAAGAAAATATGAACAAAGAATTGCAAGAATTTTTAGAAAAGCTTTTCGGAGATAACATGTTATCTCTGGCAGAAGGCAAAGAAATGACTCAGGAAGAAGTTATTTCTTGTATTCAAAGCTTGGTATCATCCAAAAACAGTCTTCAGACAACGGTAGATAATCTTACTACAGAGAAATCTTCTCTTACAGAACAGATTACCAACCTGAATGCAGAAGTTGCAAACTTGAAGGAAATGGCAACTGTAGGAAAGAATCACATTGCTTCTCTCCGTGAAAATGCTGTTACTACTTACAAGAAGTTGATGGGTGACAAAGCCGATGAAACTATTGTTACAATGTTGAATGCCGAAACTACTGGCATCGTTACTCTCATCTCCTTAACTAAGGATTATCAGAGTCGTCTGGAAGAAAAATTCCCAATGGTATGTGCAAGCTGTGGTTCTCATGATGTAAGCCGTGCTTCTTCTGTTGCAGAGACTGATGAAAAGACTGGAACTCAGAAACCTGCAACTACTTCGAATGCAGAAGCCAAGTCTACTTCGGAAACCCTCGAAGACTTGTATAAGAAGAAATTCAAGTAATAATCGATAAATATCACTGTTATGACTAAAATCGTAAATAAAGACCAGCCAATGACGCTGTTTGGGGAAAAGACCCCAAGAGCGGTGATTTACAAAAGTGAATCACACAAATTGCACCAAGCTTTCTGTGTAAAAGATGGTGAAACAATTTTGCAAGGTATGCCGGTAGCTCTTGGAGAGGACGGTTTAATTGAACCTTACACTGAACCTACTCAGGTATATATCGGAGTGGCAGTAACCGACAATGTAAATCCTGCTTACCAAGCACAGAACAAATTCCCAGTAGAGGTAACTGTTGCTGTAGAAGGTTACATGATTTGTAACTGGGTATCTAATGCTGCTGACTTAAAAGCAGGATATGTAGTTCCCTCTGGTGACTTACTGAACGGCCGATTTGTAAAAGCAAACCAGTCAACAGATGCTACACCTTTCATTGCCATCACACCTGCAGATGAGGCAAACGAGGTAATTCAAGTACTTATTAAATAAGAGAAGAAGAAACATGGAAAAAGTTGATATTTCAAAATTGAAGAGAGAAGACTTCGCAAAAGAACTTCCTCAAATGGTACAGCAGTTGGATGCTTACCGTCAAGGTTCACAGAACAAAAAACCTGTGGACATCACATTAGGTGAACTTACCACTGGTAAATGGGGTATTACCCAAGATGAATTGTTCGAGAAGTTGGATATCAATCCGAAAATCGACACAATGGAAAACATCTTCACGATGCCTCAGCAAGATGTTCGTTGGATTGTTCCGGAAATCATTCGTTCTGCTATCACTCTTGGTATGCGTCAAGCTCCGTTCTATCCGGAGATTATTGCATCTGACCAGTCAATCAGTGGTCTTAGCGCAATCATGCCGATGATTAATATGTCCGATGCTGCACCTGCAAAGGTTAACGAAGCAGAAACTATCCCATTGGGAGATGTAAGCTTTGGACAGAAATCAGTAAGTCTCTTCAAAATTGGTAAGGGATTCAAACTTACTGATGAAGTTCGTAACTACGTATCTCTGGATGTATTGGCAATCTACCTTCGTGACTTCGGTGTTCAGCTTGGTTATGCAATGGATACTCTGGCAATGGATGTTGTTATCAACGGTAACAAACCTGATGGTTCAGAATCTGCTCCGGTTATCGGTGTATATGAAACTACGAATGGTATCACTTACAAAGACTTGCTACATATCTGGGTAAGAGCTGCTCGTATGGGACGTAACTTTACTACTATGATTGGTGGTGAAGACCAGGCAATCGAAATGCTGAACTTGCCGGAATTCAAAGAACGTCATTCTGGTACAACTGAAGCTACACTGAACGTGAAGTCTCCGGTACCTAAGAATGCTAACTTCTATATTCACCCGGGAACACCTGACCAAGGTTTGCTGTTGATTGATACAACTGCTGCTTTGATTAAACTGACTGCAAAACAGTTGATGCTTGAATCAGAAAGAATCGTATCAAATCAGACTCAGGCAATCTATGCTACTCTGACTACAGGCTTCTCTAAGATGTATCAGGATGCTGCATTGATTCTGTCTGCAGAGAAGAAGTTCTCAGAATTGGGATTCCCCGAATTTATGAACATTGACCCGTATCTCTTGGTTAACCTTGAGTAATAATACACCTGGTTTATTTTACAAATACTTCCATTTCTTGATGGGGTAGGTTTTGCGAGGACCTACCCCTAATTTTAAACATCTAAAAACTTAGTAAAATTATGGATAGATATAAAGTAACTGTAGGTGCTAAAGCTTACAGCTTCCATGACCAATCTACAGGTATTACAATTTGTAGAGGAGAAGAAAAAGAATTGAGTGCTCGACAGTACAGAACTAAAAAGATTCAGATGGCTTTGAATTCAGGTCACCTGCGTTTGGTTCTTGATAAGAAAGCTGTCGACAAATACTCCAATGATGACATCGATAAGTTGGAAAAGAAACTGAATGCTCAGTTCGAAAAAGGTATGGAAATCAAAAAGATTGCCAAAGCCTATACTCTCGAAGAAGCAACCCTTATCGCTGCTCGTCACGAAATTGTTGCCGACAAAGGTGATACAGTTGAAACTCTGATTCAGGTTCTGTTGGAAGAGTTCGAAGAATCTAAAGAATAAGATACCATGGACAATCTAGACTTTGTAGCTATTGCGAATGGTCTGGAAATTTCATTTAGAGTATTAACCAAAGTCCCAGCCAAGGCCATTTTTGACTGGGACTTTGGTGATGATAAGGGGTCCGTTTATGATGTTAAACAACCTACTTATACTTATGAAAAGTCCGGATTCTATACAGTAGCGTTGAACATAACGAACTCCGAAGGACTTAACTTAAATGCAACTAAAACCGTAATTGTAAATACCGAGTCTAAAACTACATTAACCGATAGTATATATAACCTAATCAATTATTACATTCCTTCAGAAATCTCAGATGGTATGTCATCAGAAGAGAAAGCAATGTACATAACTAAATGGCAGTTATATATCCAACCGCTAGTAAATCATATTATCCCACTGGATAAATATAATGATGAGTTAATGTATGAAGCTCTAGAAAACCAATTAATTATGGAATTGGCAGCATGGGATTATCTCAATGTTAAGCTCCTTAATTTATTAACAAGTACAGGAGAATACCTAAGTCAACTTACTTCAACCAAAGAACAAGTTGGTGATGGTTCTTCTAAACCGGAACAAGCTCGAGGTGATAGAATCAAACAAATCACAACTGGGCCTACTGAAGTGCAGTACTATGATACACTTGCCGATGCAACATCTTCCCTATGGAAAACATTCTCTCAAGCAATGCAACCTGGTGGTATCATAGACGAGTTAAGAAAAAACCTTTGTATGTTAGCTGGACGATTGGAAATCTACTTACCATTCTGTGACCAAGCAAGTCATGTAGTAGTTCCAAGAGTAGTAGACAGAAGAAGACCTGGATTAATAGATGGGCCAAACCCCAGCTCTCCAGTAAAACGTAATGGTAGAACCTTAATTAGAAAACGATGACCAAGACTCCTCATAGATTGGTTAAGAACCGGTCTTGGGATAGATACAAGAAGATTATAAATGATTTCTTGGATATAGATGCTGGTAGGCAAACTATAACTTGGGCAAAGAATGTAAATCAACTCCTAAGTCATGGAGAAGATGAAATCCCTAAATATTATAATATACCAATCGAGGCATTATGTTATTACAATGCCTTCAGAAACTGGCCTATTAATAAGGCAACAGTAACTGGAGAACTCGATGATGAGAATTTATCAATACTGGTTACTAAATCATATATAGAACAACTGGGACATTTAACTCCAGAAGGCTATTGGGATTTTAACTGGTCTGAAGATAGGTTCGTAATTAATGGTATTACTTATAAACCTTCTGGAGATACACAAGTTGCTCAGGCCAAGGATGAAGCATTAGTCTTCATGGTTATCCTAAAAAGGGACCGAGATACCAAAATACAATTCGTAGAATAAAATTGAAAAGTATATGGCAAAGATGTTAATGTTACGATGGAAACCAATTAATACCGGGAATGGTATTTGGTTTGATAGTAACCTGATTGTCTTGAACGGTACATCTGGAGTACATATTGAAAGTAAGAAAAATAATTTAGACGTTACTACATTCCAGTCTATGACCGGAGGTAAGTTCGTTACTTGCTTTCAAGATTACTTTGGAGAAGTTTGGGATAAGATAATACCTCATCCGGGTATTGGCCAGGTGATAAAATTCCGTATCAATCAACTTCCAGATTATGCAATAATCAGGGGTGATATTGAAGACGGGGGAGACCCAGACCCAGAACATCCAGATATTCCAATGAATGCCTTTTGTGGAAAAGAAGGAGAACCATTCAGAGATAAGAATTCTGACTTCTTCTGTGGTAAGCAAGTAATCAATCCTTAAAATAATAACAATATGTACGTAAGTAAGTATTACACAAATGAAGAAATTGACCAAAGACTTTTACAAGGTTATTTTGATGACTTCGTAAAGGCTGGGTTTGCTGGAACTATTAATGAGTTCTGGGCATTCGTTCTTTCTATTGCCAATAAGGTAGATAAGAGAGAAGGATACGACTTATCTAAAAATGACTTCACGGATAAACTCAAAGAGAAACTGGAAGGCATTGAAGAAAGAGCAAACTACATCACTAAGCTTTCTCAGTTGGAGAATGATACTAAGTTCCAAACTGAAGAACAGGTAAGACAAGCTATCAGTGATTTGATTGATGGTGCCGATGATGCACTTGATACATTAAAGGAATTGGCAGAAGCATTAGGAAATGACCCTAACTTTGCTACTACAATTACCAACAAACTAACGGATTTACGTAATGCACTGACAGATGAAGTTAACCGAGCTAAGGAGGAGGAAGGGAAACTGAGTACCCAAATTAGGGAGGTTAACTCTAATTTCATTAAGGCAGTGGATTTACTTAATGATAAAATCGACACTGCAGTTACTAACCTTATCAATAAGATAGATAAGATAGAAGCAAAAGTCGATAAGAATACTGCTGACATTGCAGACCTCAGAAATGAAACTACTGGTTCATTGGCAGAAGCTAAGGCATATGCTAAAGACTTGGTAGATAAAGAAGCTGAGCTTCGTAAAACGGCTGACGATGATTTATCAGAAAGTATTCACCAACTGAATACATTGCATATCAATGATAAGGCAGAGCTCAAACAAGACATTGCTGCAGAAGCCCAATTGAGAGCAAATGCAGATGCAAACATTCAGTTGAAACTCACTGAAGAAATCACTAATCGTCAAACTGGTGATGCTGCCTTAGAAAGTAAACTTTCTGATGAGGTAGTAAATCGTAAAGCTGCCGATGAAACTCTTCAGAATTCAATTACCAAAGAGGTAGTTGACCGTACCAATGCAGATAATACCCTCCAGGTAAACATTGATAAAGAGGCTCAAGCTCGGGAATCTGCAGACCAGGTTCTTCAGACTAATATTAATTCTGAAGCTGCAACTCGTACTGCTCAGGACCAAATACTTGACCAGAAGATAACTGCCCTAAGTGAAAAGACTGATGGTGATAAGTCTGATGTACTTGCTGCAATTGAAGCAGAGAAGGAAGCTCGTATTGCTGCAGATGCTGACCTTAATTCCAAGAAGGTAGATAAAAGAGAAGGTTATTCTTTAACTAAGAATGACTTTACAGATCTCTTGCTTGCTAAATTGAATGGAATCGAGGAACATGCAAATTACATTACCTTGGTATCACAATTGGCAAATGATGCCGGTTATCAAACTGAAGCTGAGGTAGAGGCAGCAATTGAAAAGATTATTGGTTCTGCACCAGAAGTACTTGATACTCTGGAAGAGATTGCTAAAGCATTAGGAGATGACCCTAATTTTGCTTCAACTATCACCAAGAAGTTGGCAGCAATTACAGAAAAGGTAAACCAAGAGATTGAAGACCGGGAAGCTGCTGATGTAGCCCTCCAGGCAAATATAACTGATGAAGAAACCGCAAGAATTGAAGCAGATGCTGCTCTTAAGGAAGAACTTAAAGAGTATGTAGATAACTCGGCTGCTACTGGAGATACTGCTCTTCAAGTAGTTAAAGATAACCTGGCAAAAGAAATCCAAGACCGTAAAGATGCTGATGCTATCTTGCAGGCAAATATCGACAAAGAAACTGTTGATAGAAAGGAAGCAGATAAAACCCATACCGATAACATTGCTGCTCTTACTCAGAGAGTTTCGGATTTGGCTTTATCAATGCAGGATGCTATCAATACAGTTAAGAACGAATTGACTGCTCAGGTAAATGCTAATACTACGGCAATTGCTACTAACCAAGCAAATATCACAAAGAACTCAGAGGCAATCACTGCCATGAATAAAACCATTGCCGATAACTACAAAGAAGTTAAGGATATGGTTAATGAGGAAATTGTAGACCGTACTAATGGCGATAGTAATCTGAGTTCTCGTATTGATACTACCAATATTGCTTTGGGTACAGAAACGGCAGAACGCAAGGCAGCAGACCAAATCCTTCAAGTAAATCTGGATAAAGAAGTCGGAGACCGTAAGTCTGCAGATACTGCACTTGAAACTAAGATTGAAAGTCAGATATCTAACTTAAGCCAACAGACTTCATCCGAGATTACTCGAGTAGAAGGTGAGGTTACTCAAGAAGTTAAGGACCGGGAAGCAGCAGATAAAACTTTAAGTGACCGAATTGATTCTTTAGAGACTGGTTCTACTGCAGGTTTAAATGAAGTCAAAGCAAAGGTAGAAGCTAATACAGTAGCAATTAATACTGAGAAAGACCGAGCAACCGCTAGAGAGAATGCTATACAGGCAAATTTGGATACTGCAATAGCAAATCATAGAGACGAAGTAAATGGTTTAACTAAGGATATTTCCGATGAAGCCAATACCCGTTTAGCAGGAGATACAGCTCTTCAGGTAAATATTGATAAAGAGGTTGCTGACCGTAAGAATGCCGATACCCTATTAGATAATAAGATTGCCCAGGAAATCTCAGACCGTACAACTGCTATCCAGGGTCTTGAATCTAAGAAGGTAGATAAAGTAGATGGTAAGGTACTTTCTTCAAACGACTTTACCGATGTTCTTCTGAATAAATTGAATGGAATCGAGGAACATGCAAATTACATAACTAAAGTTTCTGAACTCCTGAATGATTCAGGATTCCAAACTGAAGCTGAGGTAGAAGCTGCAATTCAGAAAATCATTGGCTCTGCTCCTGGTGTATTGGATACTCTGGAGGAGATTGCTAGGGCATTAGGTGATGACCCCAACTTCGCAACAACCATGACTCAGAAGTTAAATGAGTTAACTACGAAGATTGAGACAGAAACTGAAAAACGAGTTGAAGGTGATGCTGCTTTAGATGCCAAGCTTACTACTCTAAGTACTACTCTGACCAAGATAGTAGAAGACTTAAGAACCTATGTTACTGAAACTCGTACTGAATTGTTGGCAAGAGCAAATAACCAAGATGCTCTTATCACTCAGAATGCTGCAAACATTCAGAGAAATTTGGAATTGATTCAGGGTATTCAGAATAATATTTCTGGTTCTTATCTGGAAGTTAAGGCTTTACTTGAAACTGAGATTGCTGCTCGTAAGGCAGAAGACATTCGGTTGGAAGGTAAAATCGACCAGAATACTGCAGACCTGAGAACCGAAAGGGAAGAAAGAATGGCTGCAGATAAGGCTCTTCAAGATGCCCTGGATGCAGAAGAAGCTGCAAGAACTGCTGCTGATGCTGCACTGGGAGTTCGTATCGATACTGAGATTGCAGAAAGAAAAGCTGCTGACAAAACTCTCCAAGACAATATTACTGCTGAAGCAACGGCTAGAGCCGAAGCTGATACTGCTTTAGGAGCACGTATTGATAAAGAAGTTACAGACCGTACCAATGCAGATAATGAATTAGGTACTCGTATCGATGCTGAAGAAGCTGCAAGGGAAGCTGCAGATACTATTTTGCAGGATAATATTGATGCTGAAGAGACTGCCCGTACTGAAGCCGATACTACTTTGCAAGATAATATTGATGCTACCAATGCTCATACTATCAATATTCATCGTTTGGATTCTAATCCAGTACTTAATGGTACTGATATCAAACTCGATGGCTATGTAAAGGCAACCGGTACTACTCCTGCAGATTTGGATGTAAAGGTAACAGATACTACTTCGGCAGCCTTTGGTAAAGTACAAAAACGAATTGAAGTCGATAAAGCAGATGCTGATTCTAAATTCAATAAGGTAAAAGCTGCAGTAGGTCTTACTAATGATTTGGTAATGCCGGCTCTTACCGATACGAACTATATGGGAGGTTCAGTAGATGTAGTAGATTCTTTGAAAAAACTTGATGCTCAATTAGAACCAATTATTATCCCGGCAGCAGCATTCAATATATCTGCTTCGGCAACCTCAGAAGAGATTGCAGCAGTATTTACTGATGAATTGCTTAACGAGATTGCAAATAACACTACACACCGTCCTTATATATTGGTAGATACCGGCAACAATTTCTATCAACAATTTAGATTAAGTTTACAACTTAGTGGTCCTACTACTGGTGCCATTACTTTGAGATTTATGTATGAATTGGCTGGTATGGAATTCTACAGAGAGTTCAAGAGAACTGCTCAAGGTGCTTGGTCTATTTCTACAGTAAGAGCTGGTAAAATTCTTATCGAAGGAGATGTAGTAAATAACTTAACTGCAGGTGGAACTAAGGTACCATTAAGTGCAGAACAAGGTAAAGCTTTGAGGGCTTTGATTGATGGTCTTGGAACTGATACTTCAGAACTGGAAACAGAACTCAAAGAATTAATCCAAACTACTAAGACGGCTTTAGAAGCTTCAATAGCTACAGAAGTTCAAAATCGAAAAGATGCTGATACTGCCTTAGATACGAAGTTAACTACGGCTATCAATAAGGAAGTTCAGGATAGAACTGCTGCTGATACTGTATTGGGTACCCGAATTGATAACGAGGTAACTGCAAGAACAGAAGCAGATGCTGCCTTGAAAACTGAATTAACCGAGGACATACAAGGAGTTCAGGATGCCCTAGATGCCTTCATTGCAACTAAGGCACAAGCTAGTGGATTAGCTTCTCTGGATGAAAATGGTAAAGTACCTTCTGAACAATTACCCTCATATGTAGATGATGTAATCGATGTATATGCAACATACGATAAGTCTCCCACTGGAGATCTTTCTAATATCTCTCTCTTTGCAGATGCTAAACATAATACACCAATAACGGGAGAGGCAGGAAAGATTTATCAGAATGTAACTACGAGAGAACCCGGTTATCAATTCAGATGGACTGGTACTACTTGGTCTCTGATTGTTTCTGGTGGAGTAGTAATTGGAGAGATTACTGGTACTGCTTATGATGGAGCTAAGGGTAAGACTACTACAGACAATCTTAATGCTCTTATGGCTTTTAAACCTATACGATTAATCTCAATTGTTACAGATGCCTCTAAAGCTGTCATAAATTATGAAAGGGCAGATGGTACTGGTGTCCAAGGATTACAAATTCCTACTGCATCATCTGCTAAAGTTGGTGTTATGGCTGCTGCAGATAAGGTTAAGCTTGATACTACTTTACCAAAACAAATCTCAGATGAGGTTACAGCAAGAACTGAGGCTATTAATGCTTTGCAAGGAGAATTGGCTGATGATATTGCTCAAGAGGTAGTAGATAGAAATTCTGCAATAGCTGCTGCTAAAACAGAACTCACTACTGCTATCAATAAAGAGGTATCTGACAGAAAAGCTGCAGATACTCAAGTAAGAACTGACCTTGAAGCTGCAGTTGAATTAATTGCTGAAGACTTAAGAGGTGCAGATACTACTCTCCAGAATAATATCACTAAAGAAGTTAATGACCGAAAAGGTGAGGTTACCCGAATAGAAGGATTAATTTCAGATGAAGCTGCAACAAGAGCTCAAGCAGATACTACTGTAAATGCCAAAGTAGATTCCCATATTGGTAACAAATCTAATCCTCATGGAGTAACTAAAGCTCAAGTAGGATTGGGTAATGTTAACAATACATCAGATGCAGATAAACCAGTATCTACTGCTCAAGCTACGGCTATTGCAGATGCCAAGGCTGCAGGTACCAACGCTCAAACCAATCTTACTACTCACATGCAAAATAAGAGTAACCCTCATGGAGTAACAAGAGACCAATTGGGAATGGGTACTACTGCTGAGATTATCTTTAAGAAGGTATCTGCTCCTTCTGGTTTATGGAAAGAATCTGACGAAAGACTTAAGACTTTCATTAAACCTTTGGAACATACTCTTGATGAAATCTGCTCTATTTCAACGGATTCATTTATGATTCGAGGTAATCATGATATAGGTACAATTGCTCAGACAATCGAAAAACATTTCCCAGAATTAGTTTCTGAGAATACGGTTAAACCTGAAACAGTTCCTAATCCTGAAGCCTTTGAAAAGGTAGAAAAAGATGGAGAAACCTATATCCTGGTTAAAGAGGTAGATTATTCTAAGATGTCAGTATTGGCAATCGAAGGTATCAAACTTCTGAAAGCTGAGATTGATGAGTTAAGAGAAAAACTTTTGTTCACAAACTTAGATTAATATGGGTGAGATAGCAACATGGAGTGCTGTCAAAACTAAAGTAGGCCTTGGTAAGGATTCAAACGAATGCCCTACCAAGGCTGAATTGTTGGCACTCTCTCCTACAGGAACGGGAGAAAACTATATTGGCTTGGAAATATCCAATGCCAGTTCCTATGGAAACAATGAAACAGTACAGCTTAGCGATATTCATAAGGTAACCTATAAATATACTTTTACTGCCGTAAATACAAATCTCAACTTTCCTGTATTAGGTGGGAAACCTACTCCAGAGTTTATTAGTATAGGCTCTACCAGACAAAAGTATTTAGATGGAGTTGCTTCTGGTTCCCCAGAAAATATTTCATATAACATTAGCAGTACTGTACCAGATTGGCTAAATGAGAATAACGGTACTTGGACTGCTACAGAAAATACTTCATTAAGTCAACGTTCTACTAACGTAACATTTACTCAAGGTCTTTCTGGTAAAACCGTAACTGTTAGTATGGTTCAAGCTGCAGGAGTTGAAACTTGGGAATATAATTTCAGTGTAGAAAAATCTAGTTTGAGTTTTTCTGCATTGGGCGGAGTATCTACTACTGGAGATGGGTATATTAATATCTTTTCTAATAAACAGCGTTACATTAACGGTAAGGTTTCTGGTTCTCCAGTAACTGTATCATATTCTTCGAATGATTTCCCAGATTGGTTATCTTATCAAATTGAGCCAAGTAATTCTGTAAAGGCTGTAGCTACAGAAAATAAATCAGAGAGTAATAGGTCTTTTATAAGAACTATAACTCAGGCAGAATCTGGTAAAAAAGTAACCATCACTTATAACCAAGCTGCGGGTGTAAAAACCTATGGTACACCTACTGTATATTTAGGAAGCATCGCTGATATCCCTGCATCTGGAGGAACTGCAGCTACACCTACTTATACTTATTCTCAACTTTGGGGATGGAATGGTAAAACCAATGATGGTAGTACTATAAGTTCTGGAGCTTCAGTAGTATGGTCCGAAAACATATCGGGTTCTAATCTGGGCACGACTGCAAAGGCAAGAACTAAATTGGGAAGCCGTACATTAACCGTTACTCTTAATGGTAAATCTGGCAATGCTTCAATTGATATATACCAAGCAGAGAATAAAATAACTAACGTAACTCAGGGTACATGGGTAGTTTCTATTTCGGCAAACCCAAGTACATTTACTGAACAAGGTGGTACATCACAAATCTCTGCAAGTGCAAGGGCAAGCAGAACTAACCATTGGTCTTCAGGTGCAACCAGTGCAGCTTCTGATGCTACTGGTACTCCTACTCTTAGTATACCTACACCAGTAACTGGATTCAGTTTATCGGGTACTACTTTGACTGTTGCAGAAAACACAACTGCAAATCAAAGAATCGTAGTAGTAAGGGCAACTATGGATACCGTCTATAAAGATGTTACAGTAACTCAAAGTGCATATTTAGTAGAATGGAGATATACATTAACTACTTCTACTCCAACGTTAAACTTTGATGCCTTAGGTACAACCAAAGAAGGTACTCTAACCAGTTATAGAGAAAAGTATATCAATGGTTCATTAGTAGAAGGCTCTAGGGAAAATGTTAATGCTACTTATAAAAGTGGTTCTGCAAATATACAATCTGCAACTCAAACCGTAACATCGAAGGTAGCCATTATTATGAAGGAGAACACTACAACTCAGGCTAGAACTGGTACGGTAGTGTATGAACAAGTTGGTTCAGGTAAAACAATAACCATTACTTGTAATCAAGCTGCAGGTACAGTATCCATTAGAGAAGAGTTGGTTATCAAAGAAAGTTTTCCTACAGCACCCAATACTGGAGGAACCATTAAAGCTTTGGTAATGTCAGGCTATTGGGATGTAGTAAATGGTAAAGATACTGTTTGGCATGATAATATTCCTACTGTAAAAACTAAACCAAGTTTTGTAAGTAGTACTAATGTAACGTATGAACTTGGTGTAGGATATCGTATAAGTGCTACTGTACCGGAGAATACTTCTGAATCTCAACTTAGTGGTAGTTTAAATTTAAAGTATGGTAGTAAGACTCTTAGTTTAAATATAAAACAGAATGCTGCAAGCATTGGTTATAATTATTACTTTGAAGTTACTTCTGATTTTCCTTCTGTGGCTGCTGCAGGTGCAACTCCCAAGGCTGTAATTAAATCCAGAAGGTATAGAGTTGTAAACGGAGTAGAAGAATCATTTTATACACGAGTAGATATATCATTATTCAGTAAACCGAATTGGACTGGTGTCTTATCCTCTAAAGTTTCTAGTACTACAGGTCCAGGAGCTGATTATGATGTTACTCTTCCCGTGTATGAAAATACTTCCGAAAGTATACGACGTGATGCAGTGGTATTACAACAGTCTGGTAGTAATAAACAAATTACTCTTTTGATTAATCAATCTGCAGCTGTAGTAACTTGGGATTATACTTTCAGTATTTATTCGCCTTCATCTAAGATACTGAATGTACCTGCTAAGACGATAGACCCTGATACTATCATATGTAATTCTTACAGAACAAAGGTAATCAATGGTACACAAACTTCAACTAAAGAATTTGTAGAAGTAACCATTGATACACCAGAAGAGAATTGGTTAGAAGTTACAAAGAATAGTAATGATATGACCCAGGCAGAATTTTCTGTAACCTGTCTGGAAAATAAAGTGTCTTCGATTAGAAGCGCTACGGTTACTCTTCGGCAAACTGGTTCAAATAACCTGGACCAAGTAGATATCAACCAATCAGCTGCAACTATTTCAACTCGGTATGAGGTATTTTGGAATGCAGTTAAGTCTGATGGACCTGTAGGGGAAAGAGTAACTGAGGTAGAAATAGAAGGGTACGTAAATACACCGGAAAGTGCTGTTAGATTGGACTTAATTGCTTTAGAGTATACAACTATTAATGGAGTAGAGGGCACTCCTGTTTCTTTAAATACCAGACCAGTAGGTAATAATAATTCTGTTGAGGTAGTACCTAATGAAGGAGACCAATTAGCTGTAGTAGTGGTGAATGATGTAACAGAAATAGATTGTACCCATATAGATATTTTAAATGCCAAACTCAATCTAAATGAATATCCTCGTACTCATACAGTTACTTTAACCAATCCTAAAGTTGTTTTAAATGGTAAAGAAATAGGTCAAGCACCTACAGTTACCATAATAGTTAATCCAATATCATATACTAGAGTTTTGGAATTTAGTTGGAAACAAGAAGGAAGTACCATTACTAATATTACTCTAGATGGTGATATATATGGTAGTAGTGCAGGTAGTAGGGATATTATATCCTACGTAAGCTTACAAAGAAATGGAGTAGAGTTTACCAAGAAGTACGTCAAACCTACATTCATACCACCTTCTGAAGATTGGTTGCAGGTTATTGATAATGGACAGAACTCGGATAACTCCTATAACTGGGCTTTCAGGGCACTAACCAATAACGAAGGAGATTCTGCAAGAAATCTGCAAGTTAGATTTGAACAACCTGATAACGGTAATCAAGCTTTATATGCCTATGTTAGCCAAGACCCAATAGCAACTGAACTAAATTGTGAATTAGGTAATTACTACTCTTACGGAGCTTCTGATATATTAAATATTGGATTTGGTTGGAGTAGTAGAGATGGAGAAGATACTACTGGTAGTGGTGGTATGAATACTCCCGGAGGATATTTAGGAGCTAGAATATCTTTACCGGCAGAGAATGACTCCATTGATATGTATGCAGTAGGTAAACCTACTTATGGTAAACCTCTAAAAATTAAACTTTCTAATATTAGAAAAGTAAAAAAAATTAGTTATGATAATTACGAGTATACAGGTCTTTCAGTAGGTTATTCTCAACAAGATTATAAGTTAGGTATAGTAATGAGTGTTGGTATGGAAAGTCATTTTCAATTAACTCCACATATCCTTAGTGAGTCTGGCGAATACGGTGGAGGAATACAAATCCAAGTAACTTTAAAACAAACTTATAATGGTTACAGTGGAGATTCTATTGCCGATATTACCTTAACACCTAAGGATTCAAATCTTCCAATTCTATATCTTAAAATAGTCTGGGGAAATCCATAGGAGTCTACAGAAAGTTTAAAGATACGATACTATGGCATTATTAATGTATACGGCCGTATACAAATAACCTAAAAAATTTATCATTATGTTTAACAATTTAAAATCCAAAAATCATGGGAGTAGAAGTTAAATCTGGCAGTGAGGGAGTAATCGTCGTTGACCGCGGTTGTAATGATGGTTGCTGCTGTGACCTCAAGAATGGCCAACAGGAAATCAAGTGTCTTATCGAGAACACTGCTAAAGACTAGGAAATTGCTCGTCTCAACCGAGTAGTAGATGCTCAGAGAGACCAGAACATTATCCAGTCAGTAGTTGCAGCTCTTAAGACTACATCCACAACCCCGGCTTAATAATGACCGTCGTCATTACGTAAGCCAGATTAGGAAGGAGTGCATCTTACATAGGTGTACTCCTTTTTTCGTTTATACCCACCTAAAGATAAAATGATATGGAAAGTGAAGAGATTAAGAAAGAACCAACCAATGGAAATCAACTAAAAGATTTTACTATTCAACTTACATTGCCTGCTCCCAATGCAGAGATAGCAAAAGAAGTAGCAAATAAAGCACAGTCACTCATTGACCAATTTGGATACTATCAATTCTTAAACCTGGTAGACTTTATGCAAAGGAATCCAGGTGCAGTATCATTTGGTTTAAACTTAATTAATAAAAGATGAACATGGAAGATTTGATTTTTTTCTAAATTGCAGAAAGGTGATACCCTATACACCTTAGAGAGAGACAGACGTTCTGGGTATCCAATATTTGATACCGCTAAAGTATTAAAAGTTGGTGAGAGCAAACCAAGAGCTACTGGCCCAGATGGAAGCTTTACAGCAAATACAGAAATCTCTATTCAAGACTCTGTATCTGCGGTGACTATATACCTTCCTACAGATGCTGCAGAGGGTATTTATAATAATGTTTATTACACTACCGACTTACGCAATATCGTAAACGAAGTAAATATCCAAAGGACTACTGCTGTAAATATCCTCAATAACCGAGAGAAATATGAGGCAGTAGTTACTGAATGTGATAACATCTACCATACCATTGAAGGCATGTTAACTCCTCAGCAACAACCATCTCAGGCTTATAAGCAAGAAGAGTTCGAGGCTTTTAAAATCGAAGTAGCAGAGAAGTTATCCATGCAACAAGATATTCTTATGAAAATTGCCAGTGAGTTGGGATTAAATAAGAATAAAGATGGCAAGCAAAAAGGTTAACATAAACCTCTCGAATAATCTATGTGATATTCAGATTTATGTAGACCCAGTTAAACAACGTCAAGCTGAGAAGTTGATTGCCAAGACTCCAAGTATTATGAAGCTCGGGTACGAGTTAGGTACTAGAAAGTTTGGCAATCAACTTCTTCGTATAGTAAGACGTAGTTTAAATAATGGTCTACCTCCTCCTGGTTCCAAAGTTTCTTGGCCTCCTCATGCTACTGCTACACTTAAGAAGTATGGAGCACATACATTATTAAACCTTACTGGCCAATATGCAAGGTCAGTTACTTTGGTAACCAGAAAAGATAGAACTTTTGTTGGTCTTCCTCCAGGATTAAGGAAGATAACTTACTCTGGTAGAACTTCCCGAAAGACACTTAATCAAATCGCTATCATGTTGGAATATGGTAGTAGAGATGGCAATCTCCCACCTCGGCCTTTATGGAAACCAGCTTTCGAAGCTGCAGGTGGAAATGTGGCTTTAGAGAAAGAGATACGAAATCAATTAAGAAAAGAACTTAGAAAATATACAAAGTAATGGCAGAATTTGAAGCAGATAAAACATCTGGTACTGGTCCTGCACTTGTAATGGTACATCCGTTAAAAGTGAATGATACAGAAGCAGATAAAAAAGCCATCCTTACCATTACAGTTAATGGAGTACCTAAGACTGTAAATCTTATTCAAAAGAAAGGTAGCCTTAATTACGAATACAAGTTAGAAGTAGATAAGGAAGCCATAAACATATTGGGTAAGGGTGGTTCTGATACTTTGACCATCACTTCTCAACGTAGGGAAATGATTAATGGTACACCCCAAGGAGATTGGGAAAATGTAGAAGTTACGGCAGAATTCCTAGAGGAACCTCCATTTACTGCTGGACTAAGATTTACTGATAATGAAGAAAAGACTCTAGAGGTATCCATTACTTCTAAGAATACTACTGAACAAGCTATCAGTGGAATTCTAACTATCAAGCAAGTTGGTGGTCTAACTAAAACTGTAACTGTAACTCAAGCCGCTGGGGAAGTAACTTATTCTTACCGAATAGACCCATCAGGTACTACTTTAAGTGTACCCAAAGACCAAATTACAAATCCTTGGGAGGGTTCAGTTGGGGCTACCTTTACAGGATATAGAGCTAAACTGATAGAGGGAACTAAAGTATCAGAAGAGGTATTACCTTTTAAAATACCCTCTATTGGAGAAACTAAAGTAATCAATAATGGAGGTATAGCTGTTTCTTATTGGTTTACTGATTATGGTAGTATAGCTAATAATTATCAAGCAAGTTTTAGTGCAACCAGTCATATGAGGAAGAATGCTGGGATATACTTTCAAACTTTTTCTGCAAATTGGGAATGCCAATTTAATGATGGTGGTACTTATCAAATCAATACTTTACTAATGTTACAAATGGTTTGATATCATGGTAAATACAGAAGAAATCGTAGAAAGAACCTTTTATATCTGTCTATTACAAACGGCACTTAAAAAAGGTTTAACTCTTAACCCAGAAGACTACCTACCCTTATCACAGGAGAGCGAGAAAAGATTTCAGGCAGATAAGGATGCTATGCCTAAATTCATTCCCATATACGGTATAGGTAACAATCAGGTTAAGGGTGCAAAGACATGCCCTAGAATTACCATTGAACTACAAGGGTTCTATAATGGTGATATAGGTGTGAACAAATATATCATTGGTGATAAACTAGAGGGCGGGAATTACCAAGCATCAGAATTTCCATACGAAACAAAAGATATAACTCTAGATATTCATCTGGTATCTAATACTCAAGCCGATATGAGGTTGCTTCATAATATTATGTATGAAGCATTACCTTCTCGTGGATACGTAAGACCTTATTATAATAACTTAGAAGAATGGGAAGATGGTAAGGTAGCACCAACCGGAAACCTATTTATAGAAATAGGTAATTACTATGACCACCCGGACGAGAATCATGGTCTACTTGAAAAGGTATATCAGTATACTTGTAAGGATGGTATATTACCTGAGAGACTTGCTGAAGAAGGTGAACTTGTACCAATTCAAGATATATCCGTATTGATGGGACTAACCGAAAAGCAAGAATCAGATTTACTTAACCTTAACGTAAAATAGCTCAATACTAGAGGGTATTAAATAAATGAGTAATTAACTTAATTAGTATAAATATGCCTAATTCACCATCTGTAAATTTCGAGTTTAAGAACGATAACGTTCTTCAAACTACTCCTATGTTAGGAGTTTCATGTGTATTGGCTAGAACTACTAAAGGTCCATATGATGACCCCTCAGAACTTATCCAATCTTTCTCTCAATTCCAAAGAGTCTTTGGTTCTGAGATAGTACCAGATGGTTCTGTATCAAACATCGAAAAGGCTTTCAATGGTGGTTCTAAGCTTCGTATTATTCGTGTACTTGGTAAGGGTGCAACCAAAGGTGTAGTATCTGCTGCAACAAGAGCTAAAGCTGCATCTGCTCCTAAGGCTGCTGAAGACGGTTCTCCGGTAGTAGCTTCTGCAACTCCAGAAGAACCCACGGCTTCTACTCTTTTCAAGTTTACTTCTGGTTCAGTTGCTGTTGGCTTTGGTTTGGTAACTAAAGGATATGGAGACCCAGTTGGTAGTGCTGAAACTTTCTCTGTGAATATTTACAAACAGGCTAACACGGTTTACTATCAAGTAATTAGTGCTAATGGCCAGGTACTTGAACAAGGTCCAGTAGTAACCTACAAAACTGCAGATGATAACAATGATACTTCTGTAGATTACCTTGCTCTAAGTGCATTTGCAAAGAACTCAGAATACATCGTTCCGGTATTAACCGAAAAGACAGAGAACATTAAATCTTGGAACAACTTCATCAAATGGTTAACTGATGATGTAGATGGGACAAGAAACTCCATTGATATTAAACTCAATGGTGCTGCTATCACTGCCGATGGAGTAAAATTGAATGGTACAATTGGTAGTGCCGGTAGTACTCCTACGGCAGACGAATGGATTGCTTCTCTGGAATTCGTTAAGGATTACGTAGATGTATATCAAATCTTCTGTTCACACATTGACCAACATCTTGAAGCATCTGCTGATGTACTTAAAGTACACAAGGCTGCCGTAGACATGGTTAAGGAACTGCAAGAATACACATACTACATTGAAGTACCAAAATATACTACTCACTATACTCAGGGTGACCAACCAAGAGACTTGAAATCAATCATCACTTGGATTCAGACTTGCCTTGGTACTGTAGGTAACAGTAAGTATGTTGCTTACTTTGGTGGTGGTATTAAATACTATAATGCCGACGGTAACTTGGTAGATTCAGATGTTCTTGGTACCATTGCAGGATTAGGAGATGCTTCTGCTTCTCAGTTTGGACCTTGGAAATCATTTGCTGGTATGAATCGGGGCATTATCTATGATGGTAATGGTCCAGTATGCCCAAATTATGGTTCTCCTTCAAGAACTAAGGAACTCAATGAGTTAGCACAGAATTATGTAAACATAATCTGTATCAAGGATGTTCCTAACCAAGGTAAACAAACTTTGCTATGGCATTGTTTTTCTTCTCAGGTAAAACAAGATTCAGAAAGATTCCTTGCAATTGTAAGGTTGAATCTGTATCTCAAAAAGAATCTTAGACCTATTCTAGAAAAGTATTTGGAAGAACCAAATATCTGGAACACCTGGAATAAGATTTATCTAGAAGTTAAACCAATGCTGGATAACTTGGTAGATGAAGATGCCATGTCTGAATACACCTGGATGGGTGACCAAGACGCTAACTCGTACAATGACTTATCGGTTAACAATGAAGCCGATGTTCGTCAAGGTAAATACAAAGCAATCCTGAAATTCAAGGATATCGTTCCGATGCAAGAAATCACTATGGGTATCTATATTGACCAAGCATCCAAGTCCGTATCTATTCAGGACGTTAACGAATAAAATTAAGAAAACATGGGAGCAAAAGTAAAGAATCCGAGAAAGAAATTCCTTTGGAGTATCACATTCCCTAAGCACCCAATCAATACTTATCTGTTCCAAACTTGTACTTTGCCAGATGTAGAGATTGACCAGGTTGCTCATGGAGACGTTAACCGGGACGTTAAAACTGCCGGTAGAGTTACTGTAGGTAACTTAGTAGTAGGTAAACTTTTAACTACTGCAGGTTCAGATACATGGCTTCATGATTGGCTTTATTCATGCCAAGATATGATTGCTGGTGGAGGTTTGGTACCAAGCCAATATTGGGAAGATGTAATCGTAAATGAACTTGCTGAAGATGGAGTTTCCGTACTTAACACCCACCTCTTCGAAGAGGTATGGCCATGTAAGATTACAGGATTAGACCTGGACAGAATGGCTTCAGAAAACACTATCGAAAGTATCGAATTCTCAGTAGGTACTGTAGATAAGTATTAAAAACGCTTAGTCTATTTTCACTAAGATTTTTAGGTGGGAGGGGTGGGATTCCTAGAAAGGGCTCACCCCTTTCTTGTTGTTACAGCGAACACTATGAACTAAAGTATAACCAAATAACTTATTTAAACATGGAATTAAATTGTAGAATACATGAGTTTATAACCCCATCAGGTTATAAATTCTCAATCAGGGAACAGAATGGTGCAGATGAGGATATCTTATCTAATCCTATGGATGTAAGAAACCTTATGAACCTTACTAAGTTCATTCAGGCAATTGTAGTTGATACCGACTTTACTCCTAATCGTAGATTAACGGTAGAGGATGCAGACCGTATCCCTTTGAATGACAGATACTGTATCTTATTCCAATCAAGAATCTTCTCACTTGGTGATGAAATAGAATTTGAATATGATTGGGGCCAAGAAGGCGGAGTACAAACCTATGGTCAATCTTTAAGCGAAATGTTATTCGAAAATTACGGAGAACTACCAACAGAAAAAGAATTGGCCGAGAAACCAAACGCTATCCCTTATTATCCAGAACAAGGTAAGCTTACCGATTACGAAGTAACTCTATCTTCAGGTAAGGTAGTTAAATTTGATTTGCTTACTGGTGCAGGAGAAAGAATGTTGGTTACTTTACCAATAGAAAAACAAACTCGTAATGCAGCATTGATTGCAAGGAACTTACATCTTCAGATTGATGGTAAATGGGAAAAGGTAGAAAGCTTCCATTTATTCTCAGTAAGAGACATTGCAGAGATTCGTAAAACAATATTTGAATATGACCCAGTCTTCGATGGTAACACAGATGTAGAACATCCAAGTATACCTGGAAGAATTGATAAATATCCTATAATGCTTTCACCGACTTTTTTCTACCTGACGGAAGCGTAGACCACCCAGGTACATTCACTTATATATGTAGAGCTGAGATAGCCATTGACTATCTCAGCTTTTTGCGTCTTCCGTATCGAGAAAGGAAAAGATTTAAGGATATAGCCGATGAGTATTATGAAAACTTAAAAAAGAAAACTAGAAAATGATAGACAGAAGAAGCTTAGTCGAGGTCGGTGTTGCAATGGTATTAAGAGACCGATTCTCTAATGAGGCTGGCAGAATATCGAACTCATTTAGAACAATGATGAACGATATGAATACCTGGAATCGAGGTATTCAAATGTCAACTTCTAATGCTTTTGAGTTTGGAAAAGAATTGGTTGGAGGTATGGCAAGGGCCTACCAATATTCTGCAAGAGTATACGACCAAGTATTCTTAGCTTCTAAAATGTCTGGAGCTAATGCTGCTCAACAGGCAAGGCTAATGCAAGTAGCCAAAGAAGTCAATGAGGTAACTCCTCTTACTGCTGCAGATATTGCATCAGGCGAAAGGTACTTGGCAATGGCTGGTAACAATGTAGAGCAAATCGAAAGAATGATTGGCCCTGCAGCTAAGCTGGCTTCTATCTTCAGTATGCCTCTTGGTCAGAAAGGTGGAGTTGCTGACTTGATGACTAACATCATGCAGACCTTTAATATACCTTCACAGAATGCTACTCAGGTAGTAGACCAATTGGCAACTGCAGTAACCTCTGCAAATATTTCTCTAACAGACCTTGCCCAATCTTTCCAATATTCAGGAGCAGAATTTAGAAATGCTAAAATCAGTATGGGTGATGCAGCTGCAGCCATTGGAGTACTTGGTAATCAAGGTATCCAAGCTTCATCAGCTGGTACTGCATTAGCAAACATGATGCGCTATTTAACACTTTCCGTAACCGGGCAGAAAAAGGGAGGTGGTGAGATGCTAAAATCTTTAGGCATTGACCCAAAAACTCTAGTAGATGCCTCGGGTAATCTTTTGAGATTAGATAAGATTATATCTATATTGGGAGATAAACTTAGAGGTAAACGAGGAATAGATATCTCCTCTGCTCTGTTTAATATCTTTGGAGTTCGTGGTACAAGAGCTGCCTCAGCTTTACTTCAGGATTACTGGACTGGAGCTAATAAGCTTACTGAACTTATGGATAAGGTTGCAGGTGCAAGTGGTACAGTAGAAAATTTAACTCAAGAAAGATTACAAACTCCTGCAGGTATTATCGAACAGTTTAAATCAAACTGGGAGAACTTTATTGTAACTGCAGGTTCTACACTTGCCGAAGTTTTTAGCCCAGTACTTAAATTAGGTTCTGGTATCCTAAAGATTATTAACAGTATGCAAGAAACTTGGGCAGGTAAATTCTTGGTAAAGGTAGTTGCAACTGGTGCAGTAGTAGGTACTCTATATCAGGGATTTAAGTTTATTCAGGGTACTATCAAGATGATTAGTACCTTCCAGGCTTTAGCTACTTCAGAAACTAATGGTATGGCAGAAGGTATGGTAAGAACTAATGTTCAAGCTTCAATCCTTGAAGGTCACCTGAGAAATATCTCAGCAATGATGATGAGAATGACTGCTATGCAAATGGCTCCAGGTAAATTCTTTGCATTACCAATGGGAGGTACCATAGGTAAAACCCGAAAAGGTACTGTAGTAGCAAGAGATGCAAGAGGAAGATTTACTTCAATGAGTACTCTTGCAGGAGCAGGGGTTGGAGCAGCAGTAGGTTCTACCGTAACTAAAACTGCAGGCCAACAGATTGCTAAGAAAGGTGCCATGGGATTTGGTGCTAGATTACTTGGTGGTAGACTTTTAGGATTCTTAGGTGGGCCTTGGGGACTACTAGCTTCTATAGCTATTCCTGCATTAATCGAAGTAATCGGTGGTCTTACAAATTCTGTGGATAAGAATACTGAGGCTTTAACCTCTGAAGAAACTAAAGCTTCCATTCAGGATAGAAATCAACAAGCTTTTGTTGATGCCGTTAGGAGTGCAATCAGAGATGGATTTAAGGATTCAAGAATTAATATATCAGTAGATGGAAATGAAGCTGGAGACTTTGCTCCTGGTGGCCAACAAGATTTTACTGGTATATCATTGGGATTAAACTAAACAATCATGGCAAGAATATTAAATCAGATAGCAGGTGGGGTTGTTGAAAAATACAATGACCTTACCAGAGATTCTGCAGGAGTTCTTACTGGCCCTTTAAATAAACTTTGGAGGGCCAGAATCTATCTCAATAGGGCAACTTCAACCTTGCCCAAAGATACTGCAGATAAGGGTAAAGTATATGACCCAAATAACCCATTCGGACCCAGAGCTAATTCAAAGAATCCTAAGTTAAATCAAAGGATTCAGGCTCAATATCGAATGGAATTAAAACATCAAATAGAAGGTGGAGTTCCCTTTGGATACGAAGAAATGGACCCGGCTAAAGGCCAGAATGTTACGAAGAATAAAGAACTCTTCTTGGTAATGCCAGAAGTAAGAAACATGAATCAGGTAATGATTTATAATCTTACAGCTAGCCCATATCAATATATCACTCTTCAGAACAGACCACCTTCAATTGATTTCCGAGGAGAAACTACTTGGGCAACGATTAAATCAATGGGACGTAATACTCCCATGTACCATTATACTGGTAGTGAAGATATAATTCAATTCAATGTATCTTGGTTCTGTAATGACCCAGATAATCCAAAAGAGGTAATTACTAAATGCCGATTATTGGAAATGTGGACTAAGGCAAACTCTTATCAAGCAAGCCCTCCGATTTTAAAAATCGAGTGGGGTAGTTCTGGTATATTCGATAATCATCAGTACATTCTTACATCTGCAACCTATACCCTGAATAATTTCAGAAATGCCTCAAGGACTCGAGTAGCAGGTAAGTCATGTACAATTGAGGATTTAAAGTTATTGCCTGCAGCTGCAACTCAGGAATTAATCTTCAAAAGAGTAAGTGCTTATAACTTATCTTATCAGGATATTGTAACTGAAGAAGACTTAAAGAATACGAAAGGGATACAGATATGATAGACTTAAATCAATACATGACAGGAGCAAGTCCTTATGATGGAGCTATTGCTCTTAAGTATGATGAAGGGGATTATTCTTTAGAGATAACTCCCCCCAATGTTCCTTACACCGATAATGATAAACAACATACTGTATTGGATGGAGAAACCTTACAGAATATTGCTTATCATTATTATGGTGATTCTGGTAAATGGTATTTGATTGCCGAAGCTAATAATATCTTGAACCCTTTTCAAGAATTAGAACCTTATCAAATTTTAAGAATACCTATGTATGGCGGCAACTAGAAAACCTAACCAACCAATTCTTTATAATGGAACAGCAACACCATATATGGCACTGTTCGATTCTGGAGGTATGCCTATAATGAATGTAATTACAGGTATACCTCTTGGCGCTTATATAAGTAATTGGAGCTACAAATATGATGAGGAGAAGGAGAACTTAGCAACCATCACATTTGATACTGGAGACCCAGATACAGTAGATATCCCAGAACTCCAGGAAGGCTCTATTATTTATCTTCAGTGGGGATACATATATCCGGATGGCCAATTTATTTCAAGTCCCATACGAAGTATTAAGGTAAGGGATTTGGATTGTGTATTCGATTCTACTGGTACTCATGTGACATTAAAGTGTATAGATACAGTTGGAGATTTAAGATTCCAACCACCATACACCTATTCAGATTTATCAGAGTATAGCTTATCTAATTTTTTAGATAAGGGTTGTAACAATGATATCGGTGTAATCATAGAAATATTTCAGTAATGGCTAAACAAGTAATAAGTAATAAAGTTTACGAGTCACTACAGGTCCCGACAGAACAGAGTCGAAATACTGTTGGAAAGATACTTTACTCTAATAGTTTTAGTGGAGTAGCTCAAGTACCCATGCCGGCAGATTTGAAAGCTCTAATAGATAGTGACTTAGGATTAATAGGTAATAACATCTTAGTTCAATTAGAACAGAAGATGAAAGGTTATCCTAATGGTCCTTGGTATATTGATTCTCGAGATGGTGTAATCTATATTCATAATCGAAAGTTTACCCAAGAGCCAGAATATAATTATATATACCAATCCGAAAATGGTGAAGTACTCAAAGTATCATTTACCATGCAGAATGTAAAGAAAAGAGTTAAAGCAATTCTATCCCAAACTGTAGACTCGGATGAAAAAGATATTATTGTGGGTTCTACTGGTATTCAAGAACCCGACAAGGATAAAGAACAGATAACCCATAAACGGGATAAGACCGTAACTCCTCAAGATAATACTGAAGTAGTACCTTCTTGGGATTATAATACCGGTCAGAATTTCGGATTGGGTCACCCTAATACTCAGGCTGAATTTGTAGATAATCAGAAGAGAGCAAAGGGTTTTGCTGTTCCAGATTTAAAAACTCGGAGAGAAGCTAATTCAAAAGAACCATTACCTACTCCGGGCCAATCTTTTAATGCTAGTAAAGAGGCTAAGCTTAATCAGATGTCTGTTGAAGATTATCAAAGAGCTATATCAGAAGTAGAGAGAACTTTACCTGCTGATAAACGAGCTATACTTCAACAAATTAAGAAAACCTGTAAGACTGGTAAATCTGCTGAAAGTAATTTAAAACAATATTTTGAAGCTGAGAAATATGTATTTACTGGTGATGAACAGATAAGGTATATGGCTGAAGAATATATAGACCCTACTGAGTATGATCCAGAAGGTTATAGGATAAAATCTGGTAGAGCTATGGGTGGTTTAGAATACCAAACTAGTTATTCTAGTGCTTGGGATAGAGGTTATGGAGCTATGCAAAAAGACCCCAATATTGTTGAGGTATCTTCAACCGATACTCAACAATATAATTTGGGTTATGGTAATATGGGTAAGAAAGTAAAAGTACGCTGTTGGAAGAAACACGATTTATCAGTACCTCTATACAAGTTATATCACAACTTATTTAGTAGATATGGTGGAGCAGATAAATATATTTGGGCTATGAATGCTAATGCTAATGGTGGTCTTAAAACTACTGAAAGAAAACTTTCTTGTCAAATGACAGTAGTTGGTAGACCTTCATTACAATCTTCTCAGGTAATTTTTTTAGGGAATGTAGGTAAACGTTGGTCTGGGTATTGGTATATTAAATCAGTACAACATTCGATGGATGCAGGTCAGGGTTATCTATGCACTCTAGATTTGATTAAGAATAATGCTCGGGATGGACAGATAACTGCTAAGTCTCACCTAAGTACTCAGGATATTGTAAGCAATGATGCTGCTTCCGGTGCTAAAACCCAGTTCGGTAAAGATAAGAAAAAATCTGGGCCTGACTCTAGTATTAACTTTAACTTTACTAATAATGAAGTAACTTATTTTGTTGAAGCTTATATGGACTCAGAAACAGGTAAAATGGTAGACCCAAAAGGTGCTGGAAAATTTTTACTTAATAAGCTTTATACGGATGAGATATATGCTAAAGACCCAATGGCTATAGCTGCTGGTACTGTACAAACTGAGGGCAATATGGTATATTCTGACGGTATTCTTAAACCGGGTAAAGTTACGGTAAAATGGGTAGACCCAAGTAAGATTACCCCAGAGATGAAGGCTAAGTATAATTTTGATTGGATTAACTATGCTGAGAAGATGTACCTTCAGTATAATAAAAACAAAAAAAATAAGTGAATAATGTACTCAACTGCTAAATTGATAACAGAAGAAGGCCTCGAAGGATTGGGTAGATATTACTCAGTCTATCGAGGCATTGTGGTAGATAATGATGACCAAGAGAAACATATGAATCGTATCAAGGTATGTTGTCCTGAAGTAATGAGCGGCATTATATCTTGGGCTTACCCAAAGAGTCAACATGGTTCTATCAACAATGGTTTTAAGTTCTTAGCTCCTAAGGTTGGTGATATAGTATTTGTTACTTTTGAGTTTGGAGACCCAACTAAACCCCTATGGGAATATCATGGTTGGGCTTTAAATCAAATACCAAGTCCTTTAGATGGACCAAACAAAATGGGTATTATTACTCCAGAAGGCAATGTAATAGTTCTAGATGATGATAATGGTAAACTAACCATGTACATCAATAGAGACATTGGGGTTACTGCAAAAGGTAACATATCTATCCAAGCTCAAGGAGACGTAAGTGTAGGTTCTGGTGATACAGTAATCTTAAACAAAGGAGAGAATCAAGGAGTAGTTAATATTAAAGAACTAACCGAAAAGCTAAACCAAACTGTTCAAGAACTAGAATCACTTAGAGCTCTATTTAATTCTCATGTACACTCTGGTGTAACTACCGGACCAGGTTCTTCGGGTCCTACTGTAACTCAAGCAAGTAAACCATTCTCGGAATTTAAACAAGAAGATTACGAGGATACTAAATGTATACACTAATGGATAATTACTTTACTGACATAATAGGGAAAGGGGTGACTTTCCCTATTCAACTAAGTAGAAATGAAAAGGGTGAAACTGGATGGTATCCGGTTAATGGAGATATGGAGTTAGTAAGAAATAATATTAACTCTATCCTATATTATATGATAGGCCAGAGATTTCGACAGGAAAACTTTGGGAATCGCTTATGGGAATGTATAGAAGAGCCAAATTCACAAGCCCTGAGTTTTATTATTAAAGAGTTTATAAAAACTGCAATTGGTACCTGGGAACAAAGGTTAACCTTTAAAGGTATCAAGGTTGCTAGAGTTGATGCAAAGGTAAATATAGAAGTAGAATATTCTATTAATGGTACAGGCTCTAGCCAATATCTATACCTTACCTACAACAACTTAGATAATTCATTAAATACAAAATAATATGGGAATCACTAATAAATGGCTTAACCCTTATCAGAGGTCTTATCAACAGATTAAGGCCAAGCTGATAGAATCTCTTATGGGTATAAAAGACAGAGGAGGGAATGTACTCATAACAGATTACTCGGAAGGAAACATATTAATCATTATCCTTTCATTATTTGCGGCTATTGCCGAAGTTCTTCATTACTACATTGATAACATGGCAAGGGAAACCTTCTTACCTACTGCCAGAAAGTATGGTTCAGTAGTTAAGCATGGTGCCTTGGTGGATTATCATGCAAGAGGTGCTATTGCTGCATCGGTAGACTTAATGATATCAAGGGATGTATCTGGAGATTCCATTGGAGCTAAGTTAACTATACCTGCAGGTACTTTATTCACAGACCAATCAGGGAACAAATGGTTATCTACTAGAGATGTAGTTTGGTATTCAAATGTGACTGATTGTAAGGTACCAGTAGTACAACATGAGTTATACACTGAAAGTCAGGTTAATGGTATGATTATACCATCCGAAGAAAAATTAAGAATTACTCTCGGTACTTTACCCAATGGTAAATACTATGAACATGGAACTATGAACATGAAGATTGGTGGAGAATCTTGGGTATTAGTAAATACCTTCGCTTATTCAAAACCTACCGATAAGCATTTCATGGTAGTAGTAGATGAATCTCTAACTCCTTATATTACCTTTGGAGATGGTTTATATGGTAAGAAACCTGCTGCTGGTGCAAAGATATCTGATTTAACTTTTTACCTTACATCTGGTAGTAACGGTAATGTTAAGTCTGGTACTATTACCTCAGTACCATCAGTAATATCCTCTTCAGTATCTGATGCAACTGTAAGTAATACTTATAATGCAGGTGGTGGCTCTAACTACGAAAACTTTGGTATGCTCAAAGAACACATACCTTTGAGTGTAAAGACTATGGGAGTAGCTATTACCAAACAGGACTTCATAGACTTAGCTAAACTGGTTGATGGGGTTAGTAAGGCAAAGGCAGAATACGAATGTGGTAGAAAACTTATTGTATACATTGCCCCAGATAATGGGGTAATTGCCAATTCTTCCATGATTAAGAAGGTATATGATATCTTACATCAGAATTCACCTCTTACTACTTGGTTAACTGTTAAGTCGGCAGGTAAAGTTAATATTATACTGGATATCGAAGTTACTGGTAAGAAGTCATATAAAACCTCAGAAATTCAATCTCAGGTACTCGGTGCTTTGTTTAATGCTTATTCTCCTGAGAGTTCAGACATTGGTGGTAGTGTAAGAATCTCAGATATCTATGCCCTTATAGATAATCTGGAATCAGTAGATTATTTACACTTGAAGAAGTTCTATACTAAACCATGGCCTACTACCGTATATGGTAACAAGGAATTAATCCTTGGTCAATTCCAATTAGACGAGGCTAATGGTAGTATGTCTTACTTTATCTCTTTCTCTTCAGGTACTCAGTTTACAGTACGTTCAGTTAAGGGAGGCTTTTCTTATGATGGCCAAGTGGGTAAGACTACACAGATTAGAGATACTATAAAGGGATTTGTATTTGCCTTGGATATCCAGAACAATGGTTATCAATCCGGATTTAGATATATCATAACCATTGCAGAACCTAACAAGGATTATACAGACCCAGGTTATAATATTCCGGTATTCGAAGACTCAAGTCAGTTAACACTTAAAGTAAATGAAATCGTATGACAAATCTTAAAAACCTAATTGATTTCTTACCTTTCGAATTTAAAGAGCAAGATACTTATAAAGTCGACGGTAAGGGCATATTAGAAAGATTTCTAGAAATTTGTGGTAACTATTTCCAAGAAGATATAACTAAAGATATTGATAATATTCTAGATATAATCGATATCGATAAAACTCAGCAGAGGTATTTAAATTACCTCTGGGAGTTCTTGGGAGCATTACCATTTGCTAGAACCGGAGAACACAAGGGAGTTCCCAACTTAAGTGATGAACAGATTCGAACTATCTTAAAGTATTCAATTTCATTACTTAAGATTCGTGGCTCAAGAAAGTTCTTCGAAATTCTTTTTAATATGTATGGGCTAACCTGTACAATTACAGACCCAACCGATGGAGAGATGGATAAATGGGAAAAGGTAGACCCCTTATATGATACCGATTATTCTCAGTACGACAAATACAACTATGATAAGATTTATGGTTGTGCTCAATGTATAGAGGTAGGTATTTCTATAAGCGGTCATGGGTTTACTTCCCCCACTCCAGAGTTCAAAGCTTTCAAACAATCAATTGATAAGTTATTCGATAGATTCTTACCATACAATGTATCTGGGAAGATTGTTTATGGATTTGATTTGGCTTACAATTATAAAATTGTAGCTGAACCTCTTATCAGTCCTGCAAAGATTGTAACTGGGCATATAACCGAAGTACCTATTAGAGTAATAGTTACATCAGATTATGATGATGCCGATTTAAGGTATCAGGTAACTGGATATGACCCAGCTGAGAATAAATGGAGTTCAAAGAAATACGAAAGTGGTTCTATTTTCTATGCAAGAAAGGGTGACCAAAGATATTACTTTCGAAGTGTAGGAGATAATTTAGTAACTACTTATGTAGATGTAGGTTTAGAGTATTACACTAAATCTTATCACATATATGCCGACTTGGTAGAAGGAGGAACAGACCCAGATAATTTAGTAATTACGGGTACTAATCCAGTAATCAAAGTAAGGATAACTGCAAATATGAATTATCAGGGAAATATTAAACCTGTATCCGTACAGTTACTTAATACCTATGAAACTAAAGATTCTGGTTCTGTTTGGGAAATAACTTCTGCAGGTACTTACGAATGGGTTATTGCAGACTTTCCTGCAAAGAAGGTTACTCTAAAGGTAACGGCAATTGCTACTAACTATACGGTATTCTGTGAACCTCGGAATATAAATCTTACCAACGGTGAAAAGTCTTTGATAACTATTCGTTCTTCAGATCCTAACGAAGATACAAGTCAACTTATTGCCGTATGTATTTCAGACCCAGATATTTTAGTTCGTAATGGTCAAAGATGGGCACCAACTACTACTGGTACATTCCAATTTAGATGTACTAAAGATGACTCAGGTAATGCTAGTAATTATGGTACAGTAGTAGCTTACAGATTAGGTTATACGATTAACTACGATATAGGCGTATCAAACAAACGATTAAACCTAAATGCTCAAGGTTCTGCATCAGTTAATCTTTGGGTTACATCGGGTATTTATTATTCTACTTTCGAAAGTGCAAACTTAGGTAGTTATTTTGATACCGAGGTGACCCTTTACAAAAAGAATACCCAAGGTACTTGGGTAAAACTTGGTACTTTAGAATTAACTAATCGCCATGTAGTTGGTCCTGATTTCTACTATGGTAAAAGTACAGAATACCAATTTAATGAGGCTGGAAGTTATAAATTTGAATCGGTGGGTGATGCTAGTAAGTCTGTAGAAGTAGAAGTACTTGCTTATATACCTACTCCTCAATCCTACTTGTGGTTAGAACCTTTGAATGAAGAGGATGAGAATTGGTATGAATTAGAACCTTACTCTGAAGCTGAAGCAGATGCAGGAAAGTATATCAAGGCAGGCTATCAATTAACCAAATCCAAGAATTGCCAATTCTACCTACGTTGGGGAGATGGTGGTAATATGATAACTGGGATTGACTTAGAGGGTTCATCTGAGAAATACAATTCGAACACTCTTATCACTTTCGATAAAGTAGGTAATTATGAGTTTTATTATCAAGGTTCAGTAGTAAGCCTTACGATTAAGGGTATTATACCTAAGTATATTTTAACTTGTAATCCATTAAGTGCAGAACTAAGCAAAGATGTACAAGAAGTATCTACTATCGTAACCTGTACTTCAGATACTGGAGAAGTTTCAGATATTATATATGAGACAGCTCCGGATGTGGTTCATCCAAGCCCTTATCAATTCTTTACTAATTTACCAGGTAAACATACTTTCTATGTGAAAGCTAATCCTGCAGTTAAAGCAGTATTCATAGTAAACCTGTTGGATGTAGTTGATAAGACAGAACTTACTTGGGAATCCAATGATATTTCGGAACAAGGTATTAATATATTAGTTCCGGAAGGAACAGAATGGTCACTTAAAATAGAATAAACAAAATGGAAAACAGCTCTTTTAGCACATTATTTAAAACTGGTATCATTGGATTCACTTCTGAATGTTATGCTATTATTTTTGATTTAAGGTGGATGATTTTATTAGCCTTTGTATTAATACTTACAGACTTCTGGTTTGGTATATCTGCAAGTAGGGCAAAGAAGATTGAAATAAGAAAATCTAGAGCCGGAAGAAGAACTCTTAATAAAATCATTGATTACCTGTGTTACATCTTACTGGGTGCCGTAATAGGTAAAGCCATCGGAGAACCTTATGGATTAAATCCCATAATAGTATCTATAACGGTAATGGTATTATGTTACTGTTTTGAAATAGATAGTATTTATAATCATATCTGTACTTTACATGGTGTAGAAAAGAAGTACAGTATCTGGTCTATCTTTTGGAAATTGATAACCTTCAAGTTCAAGGCTGTAGGAGAGGCTTTCCAAGATATGAAAAACCAATCGAAAGAATATAAGAGTAATAACAATAACGAAGATACATTATGAAAACCTATTTTGATTATGAAGGTATAATAAAGTCTAAGGATGCAGCTGAAGCTATAGCTGCACCAGTAGGCATTGGTCCATTTTGTGGATTTGGTTCTGCAACGATTGTAAATAATGCAATCACTCTCTTGCCTAATGGAGAACCTACTTCTCCTGCATATCAAGCAATAAAGGATAGAATCATTTCAAGGTATATGACTAAAGCTGCAGATTCTGGTGAAGGACCAGATACAAATTTTGGTTGTATAGCAAGGGATGGTACAGTCTATATTTCTGATAGTGCTAATATTAGTATACCTAATATTGAAGGCTCAAAGGGTTCTAATGAGGATGTGATTGTATTTGCTTACCATACACCTTTGGAAGAGCCTGTACAGAACCCAGTACAGTTCAGAGCTTTCTGGAATGAATCTAATTCGTTCTATTCTCTGTACAAGAAATCAGTAGACCCATTATACCCAACACCCAAGGATTCTAGAAACCTGTCAAAAACAAATGTATTAGAAGATAATGAATTATCATATGAGTCTCTAGTGAATAGAGCTATGGCTTCAGTATCTCAGGGTTTGGTAGACAAATCCTCAATGGTATTAATTGGTATATATGGGCAAGGTACTAATTCAATGGATAACTCAGTAGAGAAATATTCTATTGTTCCTTATGCAGGAAAGTTTCCCCAACCAGTAGAATATAATACTGCTATCCATGGAATGCAACAAGCCAATATAGAAACTCTCTTACGACTATTGCAAGGATTCCCAAACTTTGATATCAAGGCTTATATTGATGAAAAGCTTGGTGGTATGGCAGGAGCTAATATACCAAGAGGACTAATTGCCATGTGGAATGGAGTTTCTGTACCAGAAGGTTGGGCTTTATGTAATGGTCAGATTGTAGAAGACTTACAGACACCAGACTTATCGGGTAAGTTTATTGTTGGCTGGTCATCAGGTAATGAGGATTACCATTTGATTGGTAATACGGGTGGCCAAGAAAAAGTAACTCTTTCAACTCAAGAGATTCCATCTCACGTTCACAATTTCGCAGATGCTTACTTTATCGAGGCTCATTCAGATTTGGTGGGAGTTAATGGTACTCAATGGATTGGTAATAACCTTTCTGGTAGTAATAAAACTGATAGAGATAATTCTTATGTATGCCTATGGGACCATGATACCAGGGCTGCAGGTGGAGGTCAACCTCACGAAAATAGGCCACCTTACTACGTACTGGCATATATTATAAAACTATAATATTATGTCTTAACTACTTATATTGTTGACAAAGAACTTTTAATTTATGGATTATAGGGAGGGACGTTGGGAAACGCCCCTTTTCTTTTGTGTTTAGTAGTGAAGTTCTTCTTTAGCTTTCTCTTCCCAATATAAGATATCTTGTTTGAGTTCTCCTATGTATTTAACCGACTTCTTAGTTCTAGGCATATCAAAGAACTCAACCAGCATTATATTGGTGATTCTTTCTCCATCTTTAATTCGTTCTTTAATATAAGGAGGTGGAGTAAGTAATACTTCAAATACCATATAAGCATCTAGAGATAATTTCTCTTTCATATACTTATATAATAATTCAAGCATTTCTTCCTTAGCCTTAACCTCTTCATCGTCATCTTCTAACTCTTTATCATTATCAAATAAGTCTTCAAGTTTAAATAGGTTCTGATTGTATTCTGCAATCTCTCCATAGGCAAATCGAAGAAGCTTATTCTTAAATGTAGCAAGAGAAGAAAGGATTCTTGCTTTAAGATGTTCTTCACTACAAGTACCGTAGTACTTATTAAAAACAAATAACATTTTATCCCAGAAATAAGAAGATATTATATCTGGCGTAAGGTTAAACCTTTTGTAATCAATCTGTTTGGTAAGGTTCCGAATAACTGGCTTACAAACTTTGTATAACCGATTAAACATTGCTTCATCATAATCCTGCATGGGTTTTAATCTATGAAGCTCTGAACCATTGTTTCCATTACATTTCCTCATATTCTTTAAGTATTTCGTTATGCAAATATAATAAATATATTTTATATAATATAAGAATATCAAAAAATTTCACCGAACGGCTGAGGATAAGAAGACTAGATATTGTGGACATGAGTTCAGAACTACATGAGGACTATCAAAATCTATTAGTATATAATATTGCAATATAATAATGTATGAAAAAGAATAAAATTAAATTTAGCTTTGCACCTGACTTTCAGTTAGAGATTCTCAGGTTCATCATTCAAGATAAGGAAGGAGGTTTAGTATTAAGCAGAATAAAACCAAGCTACTTAGTACTTATCGAACATTCCTTAATTTGTGAGGGTATACTTAAATACTTCAAGAAGCAAAGAAAGATACCCTCACAGAATGTCCTTAAACAAGTACTCAGAGAAATGCTAGAATCTAAAAACTATGTTGACCTGGTTACTAAGGATGATATCCCAAACATCGAGAAGGTTATCAAAAATCTTTATTCAATTCAATTATCTGATTCAGAATATATTAAAGAGAAAATCTATCAGTTCTCTACTTATGTTGAAATGAAGAACTTAAATGATTCATTCGACTTAGATAACTTTGAACAGTACGAAGAATATTCTAGAAAGGTAGAGAAGGTTTTACAAAGAAGTAGACCTAAACAGGAGGATGAACCTTTATTCATGATTCGAGATGTTACTGAACGTCAATTTAAAAGGCAGGCAGAACCCTCAGTAGTACCATGCCCATTTAGGCAACTAAACGATTTAACCAATGCGGGAGGATTCCCAGGTGCATCAATCAATGTAATCTTGGATAAACCTAAAGCAAAGAAAACATTCTTCATGGTTAACCTTGCAAGAGGTTACCTTAGAATGAAGAAGTCAGTTTATTATGTGGATACAGAAAATGGTCAAGAACAAATCATGGACCGTTTCATTCAATCCAGTATCAATAAAACTAAGAAGGAATTATATACTGGAGATTATGATAAACTCGAGGCTAAGCATTTAAGAAAACTTGCAAGGTTTGGAGTTGAATTAATCGTTGAAAGAGTACCTGCATTGATTACCGACTGCAATTATATAAGGGAGAAAATACTTACTCTTAGGAGTCAGGGAATTGATATTAAGGTACTAATGATTGACTATGCAGGGAAGCTTGCTTCTATTGCAAAGGATAAAGAGGATTTCGATAGAATCTCAAACGTATATATTGACTTACAGAACCTTGCTGAGGATTTACATTTAGATATTGTATGGACTGCTCATCATATTACTCGTGAAGGTAAGAAACATCAAGCAACCAAGTATGATGAGAACGATATATCTGGTTCTATTGCAATTGTACGTAATGCTCAATTTATAATGGGTCTTAACAGTACAGAGCAAGAAGAGAAAGATAACATACTTCGTTCAGAGATTGTAGTACAAAGGGATGGTCTTCCTTCAGGTAGAGCTCTATTCAAGTGTGATGTAGAAAGGCAAAGATGTACAGAGTTTACTAAAGAACAAAGAAAGAACTACGATGAACTATACGGTAAAAAACTTGAGGAATCTTTTAAGAAAGGTAATCCTGATGCTGATTCCAAGAAAAGAGAAAGGACAACTGGAGATATATAAATGCAAACTCGGTATTCATGATTGGGTAACCGAGCATTGGTGGGAAACCAGACAGAAACCCAGGAAGGTTATCTTTTCAAAGAAAGGCGGTAGGAAGAGGGCTCAGTATTATACTAAATATTGTACGAGAACTTACTGTAGAATCTGTGGTAAAAAGAAAAAGAGAAATGAGAACTAAAAAAGTAGAAGTAGTAAAAGACAGATGGACTGATGGATTGGCTTTGGAAATATCTCACAATGGTTGGCAAACAACTTCCATTAGTAATCTAGATGTTGAGGATTTAAAGAGAATACGAAAAGTAATTCGTAAAGCAATTAGAAACCATGAAAATAACAAATCAGTTTAAGTCTAGACTTAAGACTTATTTTATTAAAAGACTTGGAGCATTTGATTATAAACATGGCTGGATGAAACTCCCAGTATGCCCTTATTGTCATAGGGAATTAAAAATGGGAGTTAACTTATCAATGTATAGAACCAATTGCTTCAGATGTAATGAACATCCGAATCCTTCACAGTTGGTTATGGATATAGAAGGATTCGAAACATATCATGAATTAATTAACTTTTTAAACAGTGGAAAATTTGATGAACTTGAATTTCATGAAGAAAAGATTGAACTTGCAGAAGCCAAACCTTTGTATTTACCCGAAGGATTTAGAATCCTTAACATTGGCCAGTCACAAGTTGCAAAAAGCATTAGAGGATATGTCAAAAGCCGTGGCTTTGTCATCTCTGAGTTGTCTAAGCATGGAGTTGGCTATGCGACGAAGGAACCTTTCTTCGGGTACCTTATTATACCGTTCTATTATCATGGACAACTTAGGTATTACAATGCCAGAAAAGTTATCGGAAACGGTCCTCGGTATAATAACCCCAACAAAGATATCACAGGCCTTGGAAAAGAGTTTATCATATTTAATTATGACGCATTGGAGATGTACAGGTCGGTATTCATTTGCGAGGGAGCACTTAATGCTCTCACCCTCGGAGATAGAGCTATTGCCACAATGGGCAAAGCTATTAGTCAGTACCAAGTCAATGAACTACTTAAATCCCAATGCCAAAGATATATTATATTGCTGGACCCAGACGCCAAGAAATACGCAATCAATCTTGCGCTCAAACTTGTTGCCTATAAAAAAGTCAAGGTGGTGTTTTTACCAGAAGGAAAAGATGTAAACGATTTAGGGAGAAAGGAAACTCTTAGGTTAGTATATCAAACAAGGTATCAAAGTTATCAAGAACTGATTCAAATCAGAAACTCTTTGGAGTAAGGATTTCCTATTATATTATAAAATAATATATTAATAACATGAATATAAAAAATCGAATTAAGGTATCCATATCAAATATACCTAAAGCTGTCAAACCCATTCCGGGTATTCAAGATTCTTTAATTACTCGTTCTGGTAGAGTATTTTTGAAAGAACGGGGTGTTTGGTATGAAATAATACCTAAGATTAATAAAGGTAGGTTAAGACTTACCATTCGAGGAAAAAATTGGCCATTACATAGATTATTAGCTTTAGCTTGGATTATAAACCCCAAACCCAATGAGTATAATACAGTTAGACATTTAGATGATAATCCCTTAAATAATAAATTATCTAATTTAAGATGGGGTACTCCTAAGATGAATACTTCTGATTGTATACGTAATGGGAATTTCTTTTTACCCAAGCCTCGGTATGGTAAAGAGAATAATCTATATGGTAAAAGAGGTTCTAAATCCCCTCGGTCGGTAGTTACTAAAGAAGTTCATACTTGTATCATGTATTTACATCGGTTAGGTTATAATAAACGAAGTTTAAGTCGTATCTTGTTATTACACCCAAATACCATTAATAGAGTACTTAATAAACCTCAGGATTATGAATACTAAACGTTCCCCATCTATTCACATTACTAAGTCTCAATTTGAAGAAATATTAAATACCCTAGAGGTAGATAACTTCCCAGTTGAGGCTTTTTTTGTTATTGCACGAAAAGAGGCAATAAATACTAGAGCAGTGGTTGTTTCTAATAAAGGGACAACTAAGAAAGTAACTAACATATTACTAGCATCTAAGGGTAATGCTTCCCTTGTTGCTGATATATTATATGCTACTCGTATAAAGCTTAAGCATAGAGGAGTTCGTAAAATAAACGAAAGTAATACAAGGGAATGGGCTTTATGTAAAAAGCTTGCTGAGATATGTAATACCTTCTGTGAGGATTTTAAATTTGATACCAGAGAAGGTTTTATCAAGTATATAGAGACTGGACTAAAAAGGATGACTGATTATCGTAATGTTATGCAAAGGTTAATATCTATGCAGGACAACATCACTAATCAAATAGATGCCGAGATAGAACTTAAGGGGGATAAGGACCCAGGCTTTACCAAAGACATCCATGATGAATTCATAAAAAGAGTTGCTAGTGTTACTGGTATTTATGAATCTTATGAACATCAGCCAGAGAAATATGTTCACTTTCTTAGGATTCATAATCTAATGGATGAAAAGGATTGGAATGTATTTCGATTTTTGGATGCCCAGTTCGAAGCTCTTGCTTGGTGTAATGGATTACCAGAACCAAGTCAGATGTATAATGATAAGGCTATCGAAAGATATAATAAATACTTATATAAAAATAAAGATAAACGAACCTTAGAGGAACCTCAAGTTGAGGGCTCTCTCTGGGATAAGATTAATAATTAAAACATAACGTTATGAAAGCTTTAAAATTTTTAGATAACAGAGTAGATGATTCTACTAAGAAAGGTGTAACTGTAATTATCAAATGAGTAGGATAATTATACAGAATGGGAATATGTGCGAACTTGACTTACCTCTTAAGTTCGCACAGAAACTCTATGCAGAGTTTGCCATTCGTCATCCAAATGCTTTCTACCTACGTACAAGGCAAAGAGGTATGCAGAACTGGGATGGTAAAATTCATTATGTTAATAAGCATGGCGAATTTAAGATAGGTTTACTTCCTGCAGTATATAATAGATGTATAGAGATGGGGATTAAACCTAAAGTTGTAGATATGCGTCAACCTTTACCTAAAGTCAGTAAAGTAGTTACGAATATAGGTAAATATAAGTTAAGGCCAGAACAAGAGAAAGCTGTTAAAGCGGTAATCAATAACAAAGTAGGTAAGGTACCTTTTCAGATTGGTGTTTTAGATTACACCGTTAATGCAGGTAAAACTCTTATCATGTCGTCTCTTTATCTATCCTATAAGAAGCAGTTAAAGACTTTGCTAATAACTAATGACTCTGACTGGTTGAATCAAGCTAGAGATGAATTTAAGAAATACCTACCAGGAGAACAGATTACATTTGTTCAAGGTAAAGTATTAAATTGGAGTAATTTTACCATTGGTATGGTTCAATCTATTTCTCGTAACATGAGATTCTATCAGAATGAATTGGCAAAGGTAGATATGGTTTTGGTAGATGAGGCTGACCAAGCAGGTAGTAAGCAATATCAAAATGTACTTACTCGTTTATTTAATACCCGAGTTCGTATAGGATTGTCTGGTACCATTTATATGAGTAAGCTTGCCAAAGATAAAGTAAAGAACATGAATCTTGAAGTATTCTTTGGTAAAGTACTTGCTGAGTTTAAACTTAAGGATTCTATTAAGAAAGGTTATTCAACTCGTACAATCGTAAAGATGGTACCAAGTAAACCTTGGTATGGTAACTGGGAATCAGAAGAAGTATCCTATAAGGAAGTCTATGATGATTCTATTACCTTCAATAAGTATGCAAGGAGAATGGTTTATTCCAGACTTAAATGGAATCTTAAACAAGGTAGATATCCTGCACTCGTAGTATGTAAATTTATTGCACACTGTGAGAATTTATGCAAATACTTTAAAAAGAAGCTAGGAAGCAAATATAATATTGCCTGTGTGCATGTAGATACTCCTTCAAAGATACGACAACAAATAATGAAGGATTTTAGGGAAGGTAACATTGATATCTTAGTATCAACTACAATCATTGCTCGAGGTAAAAACTTTCCTAAGCTTAGGTATTTACTTAATGCTGCCAGTATGGATAGCCAAGAAAAATCTATTCAGTTCCTGGGTCGTTTGGTTAGAACTGATTCCTCAAAGAAAAAGGTTTACCTTGATGACTTACATTATCCAGGTCCTTATCTTAATAGGCATGGTAAACATAGGAAGCAGTATTATCAAAAACAAGAATTGAAAGTTATTCTGTTAGAGAAGATATGGAAGAATCATCCTATTCATTCTTTATGAGAATACCTTACTTAATCTGTTCTATTAAGTACTATGGATAATTACTTTTTCCGGTAGGAGGAAGTAATTAATCTAATAGAGGGACATAGGGCATTAATCATTAAATTAAAAGATATGGAATACTTACTACTAATACTAACAGTACTGGGAGTGATAATCGGAATACTTTATCTCTATTCATCTCAGTATGATTACGATGTATATAAATACAAATGTCATCATTGCAAGAAGAAATTCAAGGAAAGCGAGATAAAAGATTTAAGAGGTCCTTGGCATACTAAGGATTGGACTTGTCCTTATTGTAAATATCAAAATGTAACACTCAAAAGTTATGATTACTAATTTATATAAGAAATTCATTGATAAGATAATCGGGGAGGAACAAACTCCTCTCCATGTTTTTAACTGTACTACCCTGGTATGGATATCAGATATACAATCAATCCCGGTAATGGCTAATGAATATAAGGTATATTTTGATTTATCTTTCTGTTCAGGACTACAGGTTAGAGTACTAACTTATACTGATTCTCGTTACTCACAACACTTGGGTGATATCAGGAAACTATTTATTAATGCAATTGGACATTCCTACTTACCACTGTATGAGTCGGAATTGAAGATTGGAGATTCAGTCATAAGACTAACAGAAAAAAAAATAGATGATTAATTATGGCAAAGAAAAAACAAATGCTTCCTGACTTAACCAAGCAGGATATCCTAACACCCTTGGATATCTCTCAATTGGGAAGTAATGGAGACCCATGCTTTGGTATTGGGTATGATTTATCCACTAAAGAATGTAAATTATGCGGAGATTCAGAACTATGTGCATTCAAGATGTCCCAGAACTTGAACATTACAAGGAAAGAATTAGAACAGAAGAATCAATACAAAGATTTGGATGTATTAGAAGACACAGTTGGTATCAAGAAATTCATCCGAAGCTTGATTCGGAAAGGGAAAGACAGAAAAGAAATTATCTCAAAGACAGTTGAGAAATTCGAAGTACCTAAGAAACGTATTAGAGAACTTTATAAAGAATGCAATGGGAAAGGTCAATAAGTTAAGAATGATATGGGCAATGTTTAAGTTATATCTTAACAACCCAAATTATTATGTACGGCAAGATGATGTTCTTGCTGATTTGTTTATGCAGGGTGAATATGACGTAGAAAGATTCTGTCATTCACTCGGAGTAACTCCTCAACGAGGATTAACCTTTGGACAACTTTTAAAAGAATGTAATATATTATGAACAGATTCAGATTTATTAAAGTAAGAGACGTAAAGACTCCCTCAAGAGGTAATGTAGGTGATGCAGGTTTGGATTTCTATATCCCAAGAAATTTAGACCCTCAACAATTAATCCAAATTGAGGCAAACCAATCTCCAAATCATTTTACTCCAGATTTTGTGTTGGGAGTAAATACAACTACAAACTTCGTAACTGATATTCAGATTTATCCGGGAGGGAGAATCCTTATTCCATCAGGTATTAAACCTCTTATTGAACCTCAAGAGTCAATGCTCATGGCAGCTAATAAGTCTGGGCTTGCTTCTAAAAGAGGTCTTCTGTATACTGCCGAGATTGTAGATTCTCCTTATGTAGGAGAGATTCATATCGGTATAATCAATCTCAGTCGAGTAATACAGACTCTAAGAGTAGATGAGAAAGCAACCCAATTTATTCATGTACCAATCTATCTCACAGAACCCGAGGAGATTCAATCAGAAGAATTTTATTCTGAATCTCAAATGTGGGGAACAAGAGGTGAAGGTGGATTTAATTCAACAGGAAGTAAATAATGGATATACGTAATATCAAGGAAATAGTACCTCCTTTAGAAGTGGGTACTTATTTACAAGCTATGTATTCTCTTTCGTTAGAACAATTAGACGGCTACAGGCAAATAGAAAAGCTACCCGATTACCCAGTTGATATCAATAATCACCAAAATCAGGTAGTTCTTAAGGATTTTATTGCCAGGGTTATTGAAGAACTAATGGAAGGTTATGAATCTACATCCGAGGTAGTAAAGATATGTAAGAAGTGGGGATGGAATATCGAACAACTTACAGAGGATGAATATACTCAAGTACTTAATCATTTACAGAATGCCAATGAAGAACAAGGAGATGCTCTGGGATTCCTATTCACTTTGTTTCACTTTGCAAACATTCTACCAGAAGACATCTTCTCATGGGGAACTTCTTATGTAATTGATTATTCTGATTTTAAGGTAAAAGACTTAAAGGATATAATCACTCTTGGTATGGCAATGGTTACTGAAGGTAGTATAGGTTTAGTTAATCGATTTAGAATGATTGATGAAGACCATGAATCAGTAAAGGATTATACTCCCGGGTTTAATACCTTAAGCGAAGCTTCTCATGAAGAAGAGAAGGTGTTATTATTCGATGTAGTATATGAACTGAATATTGCAAGGAATCTTCTTAAGTGTAGACCCTGGAAACAAACCCAAGTAATGACTAAGGAATTAGACTTTCAGTATTCTTTGGTAAAAGCTTTCTATCTATATATGGGATTCTTGGGTATCCAGGGATTTTCAGATGAATCAATCTATAGGTTATTCTTTAAGAAACAAAGACTTAACCTCTGGAGACAAAAAACAAATTACTAATGAGTGGATGGAATAGAAAATTAGAGGGTCTTCAATCTAATACGGAGGAGACCCTCCACTCTTTGGAGTTTGCTACTTCACAAGAGGCATGGGAGAAATTGAACGAGGCTTTCTTAAGGTTAGACCCAGTTCTTTTTGATAAGGGTGCTACTGCAAACAGTGGAGTTGCAGTATCATACAATGTGTTTATAAAAATACGTAAAGCATGGGTAGACCCAGATTTTGATTACGGCAGGTGTTTTAATTACAAAGAAACTAAGTGGACGAGCTTATTGAATAATTATATTGATTTTAATAAGTTAGACCTCTTACGTAGCAAATTAAGAATCCTGAAAAACAAATATAATCAGAATTACAATGTTACGTATATGTTTAACAATCATCATGATAATGGTAAACAATGTTTAATTGCTGCAACTTTTTCGAAGAGATTTCAAGAGGACATCCCAGTTATTACAATGGTAATCAGAGCATCAGAGATTACAAAGAGGTTAATATTCGACTTCCTATTAATTCAACGGATGGCAGAATACGTGTATGGGCCGGACCAGTCAGTACAAATCAACCTATTTGCGACTCAAATGTATGGGAATGTAGAGACACTCTTAATGTACTCAGCTTATAAACCTCTAAAGAAAGTAATCAAGGGTATAGGTAATCCTTGGACTAAAAGAGTTAAAGAGGTTTATAAGAAAATCCAAAATGGTACGGAGAAGGAATGGTCTTCATTTAAGGTATTCTTCAGGAGTTTTAAAGTACTTCGTCCGGACTTATACGAATACCAAGCTTTGTTAGCAAAGGACTTGCTATTAGAATATGAAGATATAGAATATCCAGAGAATGTGATATCCTATTCTCAACGTAAAGCATATAAGAAAAAACTTTTAAAACAACAAAAGAAATGAGGATTTATTCGAACAGCTTTGAGTTAATGTCTGAAATGGGCAGAGAGCTCAACAGTTATGGTCAAATTGTAAAACCAAAGACCTATCAGAATAAAGTAATTGAAGGTAATGAGGAATTTGAGACAAAGGAACTCATTTGCCAACAATATTGCTTAACTTCACTCGGAGACTCGGTATGGTTATTTGTATTCTCGCATTCAAAAGAATGGGCAGATGCTGAGTTTGAGGAAAGAATTGGTTGGTACGAATTAAATCCTGGTAAAGCTTGGGAACTGAGAAAAGATTTATGGGAACAGTTCCTGGTAAATGGTAGATTTGATTATACTTATCCAGAACGTATTTGGAATCAATTATATCTGTATGGTAGTACATCATTCAATTGTGATTCTGCCATGCAATCTGTTATCGAACTCCTTAAAAGGGATAATGATACTCGTAAGGCAGTACTCCCTATATTTCATGGTACAGACTTAAGATTCATTGATGGAAGTAAACGTATTCCCTGCTCTATGTATTATGATTTCCTTATTCGTCAGAATGGTAAAGGAGAGAAGGTATTACATATTTGTTATCACCAAAGGAGTTCAGATTTTGTTACTCATTTTGGTAATGATGTATACCTTGCATGGAAACTTATGGAATATGTAGCTAAAGAGGTTGGAGTTAAACCAGGTTACTTATATCATACAATCGATTCTCTTCATGCTTATAAGAAAGATTGGACATCATTAGCATCTAATCTGGAAGACTTACAAGAGAAATACTAATAATGAGGGATGTATCTACTACTGGTGGGTATGTCCCTTTTTCTATTTTAAAATATGGAGAAAAAACATGTATCATCTTTTCCAGTAATCTTGCGTAAAAGGTTCATGGATAATATACCTGGATTTTCTGGTTATTATGTTTCTAAACGAGGTCGGGTATATACCAGAAGAAGAGTTGGATTAGGTAGAAAATCTAAAACTGGTGTTGGAGATTTAAACAGAGTGGGTTATTGGAGGGAATTAACTAGAATAACTAACCATAAGGGATATTATAGGTTAGTAATACAGGATGATTTCCGTAAAAGACATTATGTACAAGTGTCTAGGTTGGTAGCTTTAGCTTATATACCTAACCCATTAAATAAACCATTTGTATGCCATAAAGATAATAATCCTAAGAATAATTTTTATAAAAATCTTTACTGGGGTACTCAATCTGAGAATATTCAACAATGTGTTAAAGAGGGGAGACATCAATCATGCAAACTAGATATGTAATTATTAAGAACAAACGTATGCTTAAAAAAGTTATTGAACTATGTAAGTATACCGGATATGCCAGTGTGGATTATGAAACTGATGGTTCACCCATATATAATAAGAGTTTCAAGCCAACTATACTCTCAGTATCCTGGATGCCAGGGTTTGGTGCTTCCATTCCTTTAGAACATTTCGAAACGAAAGATTATACTTCATCAGGTTGGAATTGGAAAAAGATGCTAAGGAAATTTGGGGAAGAGGTAATTGAGAATTATGACATTGTAAAGGTTGCATGGAATTGGAAGTTTGATGACCAGATTAATCAAAAGTATCACATCTATTATAGGGGTACTTGCCTTGATGGTATGCTTGCTAAATATCTCTTGAATGAAGAAAAACCCAATGACTTGAAGTCTATGGTAAGAAGGTATTTACCAGAATACGGTGATTATGAAAAGCAAGATAAATTCGATAAGATTCCATGGGATAAAAAAGAAATGGAACCTCTTTGCCACTATGGATGTCAAGATACTGATTATACTCTTAGATTAATGCTTTTCTTCGAAAAGAAGCTAATTGACTTGGGGTTATATAATACTTACCGTAATTTAATCATGACTGCTTCTAGGGTATTAACTTCTGTAGAAAAGAATGGTT
>OKVK01000092.1_pt1 | contig 68687 bp, 60 predicted proteins | sample 1604771 | NCBI WGS metagenome assembly OKVK01 (sample SAMN01760906, study PRJEB22395) | human gut metagenome | reverse complement strand
GGCAGATGGTGGTCTTGTTGTCACCACCAGCCTTACAGAAGGCAGCGTAGTCTTCGTGCTGCAGGAAATACTTCGCCGCCTCGTTCATCTTTTCAAAATCGAGGGGGTAATTCATCTGCAGGGAATAATGGCGTTCGAAAGGATCCTTCCGGGTATGTATATAATAATGATAGGTACGCGAGGTGGCTGAGAAGCGGGCGTGCATCTCAGGATGAACTTCCCGTACTTCATAGACGGCGATGTCGCGAGGCAGAATCCTATTCAGACGATACACCAGCTGGTCGAGGGCCATCGGGATTCTTTCTTCCGAAACATTCTTTTCCGAAACATTCTCTTCCGGATTCCAGTCAAAATGCGCTGCCATGTTCCGGGCATGCACCCCGGTATCTGTTCTTCCGGCTCCCACCACCTCTATCTCCTTTCTGAGAAGGATGGAAAGGGCACGCTGCAACTCCTGCTGCACCGAATTGGCATTGGGCTGAATCTGCCAGCCGTGATAGTTGGTTCCGTCGTAACCAAAGAATATAAAATATCTCATTGCTTTTCACTTAAAACGACTGCAAAGTTACTAAAAAAACGTGAAATATGGTATAATAATACAGAATATTTTCAAAAATGGTACAATCTTGAAAGAAAATTGCGATTTTATTTTGCAATATGCTAATAATTGTGTACTTTTGCCAACGATTTTGTTTATTTAGATTATGGCACAGAATATATTTAGGGGCCTTGGTGTTGCCCTCATTACTCCTTTTAAGGCCGATGGTTCGGTAGATTATCAGTCGCTCAAGCGATTGGTAGAGTTCCAAATTGACAATGGTGCAGACTTCCTTTGCATCCTTGCAACAACTGGTGAGGCTCCTTGCCTGACCCAGGAAGAGAAAGACAAGATTACAGAATTGGTGAAAGACGTGAACAAGGGTCGCGTCAAGATATTGAAATATTGTGGCGGCAACAATACTGCTGCTGTCGTAGAGGAAATCAAGAATAGCGACTGGAGTGGCATCGATGGCATTCTCAGCATCTGTCCTTATTATAACAAGCCATCCCAGGAAGGTTTGTATCAGCACTTCAAGGCCATCGCACAGGTTAGTCCGCTGCCTATCGTACTTTATAATGTACCTGGCAGAACCGGTATCAATATGAAACCGGAAACAACCTGCCGCATTGCCCGCGACTTCCCTAATGTGGTAGCCGTGAAGGAGGCGAGTGGTAGTCTGGAGCAGGTAGATGAGATCATCAAGAACAAGCCGGATAATTTCGAAGTAATCAGCGGTGATGATGCCCTTACTTTCTCTATGATTGCGAGTGGCGCTGCCGGTGTGATTTCTGTCATCGGTAATGCCCTGCCAAAGGCATTCAGCAGAATGATCCGTCTGGAGTTCCGTGGTGAGTACGAGCCAGCCCGCAAGATTCATCATTCCTTCACTGAGCTTTACAGCCTTCTCTTCGTGGATGGTAATCCTGCCGGTGTGAAGGCATTGCTCAATGATATGGGCTTTATCGAAAACGAGCTGCGCCTGCCGCTGGTTCCTACCCGTATCGCTACCAAGCAGAAGATGAGTGAAATCCTCAGAACTTTGAATATTTAATATATTGATTAGTGGTTAGTTGTTATTGATTATTATGCGCACACAATAATCAATAACAACTAATCACTGATCATTAATCACTATACATTATGGCTGAAGACAGAAGAATCATACATGAGATTACCCCGCTGATGGGTAAGGATGTGCTTTACATTGCCGACAGGCATAAGAAGGAGTTTACCTATCCGATACACAATCATTCGGTGTTCGAACTCAATTTTGTGGAGAATGCGGCGGGGGTAAAGCGTATTGTGGGTGATTCTCAGGAGGTAATTGGCGACTTTGACCTCTGTCTCATCACATCGCCTGATCTGGAACATGTATGGGAACAGAACGTCTGTCGCAGTGAAGACATCCGTGAGATTACCATCCAGTTTGATTTCAGTATGGGTGAGGAGACTCTCTTTGGCAGAAATCCGTATGCCAGCATTACCCGTATGATGCAGGAGGCAAAGAAGGGACTTTGCTTCCCCCTGAAGGCGATAATGAAGGTATATCATTTGCTGGATACCCTGAGTACGGTGAAGGATGGCTTTTATGCCGTGCAGCAGTTTCTCACCATTCTTTATGAACTGTCGAAGTGTGAGAATGCGAGAACCCTGGCTTCGAGCAGTTATGCCAAGGTAGCGGTGGAGGATGACAGCCGCCGTATTCTGAAGGTAAAGAACTATATCTCGAAGAACTATATGGATGAACTCCGTTTGCCGGATCTCGCATCGCTGGCGGGTATGAGCTCGAGTGCCTTCAGCCGATTCTTCAAGCTCCATACGGGCAGAAACATCTCGGAGTATATTATCGACCTCCGTCTGGGCTATGCCGCCAGAATGCTGGTGGATACAGCCAAAAGCATCAGTGAGATTGGGTTCGACTGCGGTTTCAATAACCTCAGTAACTTCAATCGCATCTTCAAGAAGAAGAAGGGGTGCTCGCCAAGTGAGTTCAGAGAGAACTATCATAAGACCAGAATTATCGTATAAAATACGCACAACGTAATCGTTTAAGTGAAATAATCAAAAATATTTCCCTTAAACGATTTCTTTTTGGGATATTTATTGTATCTTTGCGTCATCATTAGTATTATTAAATAAACATTTAAAAACTACTATACAGTTATGAAGCAATTTATGGATGAAAACTTCCTGCTTGACACCAAGACAGCGCAGGATCTTTTCCACAATCATGCGGCTAAGATGCCAATCATCGATTATCACTGCCACCTCATCCCTGAGATGGTTGCGAATGATCACAAGTTCAAGAGCATTACAGAACTCTGGCTCGGTGGTGACCACTACAAGTGGCGTGCTATGCGTACCAATGGTGTAGATGAGCGTTTCTGCACAGGTACTGACACCAGCGACTGGGAGAAGTTCGAGAAATGGGCAGAGACTGTACCATATACTTTCCGTAACCCTCTTTATCACTGGACACACCTGGAGCTCAAGACTGCTTTCGGTATCAACAAGCAGTTGAGCCCTAAGACTGCACGTGAGATCTACGATGAGTGTAATGAGAAGTTGCAGCAGCCTGAGTTCAGCGCTCGCGGCTTGATGCGTCACTATAATGTAGAGTGCGTCTGTACAACAGATGATCCTATCGATGATCTCCGTTACCACAAGCAGACACGCGAGAGCGGTTTCGAGATCAAGATGATTCCAGCTTGGCGTCCAGACAAGGCTATGAATATCGAGAAGCCTGAGTTTGCTGAATATATGAATAAGCTCGGTGAGGTAGCTGGTGTTACCCTCACTACATTCAAGGATATGGTTGATGCTCTCCAGAAGCGTCACGACTTCTTCTCTGAGAATGGCTGTAAGTTGAGCGACCACGGTATCGAGGAGTTCTACGATGAGCCATATACAGATTCTCAGATTGAGACTATCTTCGCTAAGGCTATGCGTGGACAGCAGCTTTCTGCTCTCGAGATCCGTCAGTACAAGCATGCATTCCTGAAGGTCTGCGCTGAGATGGATCACGCTGCAGATTGGACACAGCAGTTCCACTATGGAGCTATCCGTGACAACAATACATTGATGTACAACAAGCTCGGTGCTGATACCGGTTTCGACTCTATCGGTGAGTTTACTACCGCTAAGGCTATGAGCAGCTTCCTCAATGAATTGAACATAGAAGGCAAGTTGACACGTACTATCCTTTATACTTTGAACCCATGCGCCAACGAGGTTATCGCTACTATGCTCGGTAACTTCCAGGATGGTTCTTGCCCAGGTAAGATCCAGTTTGGTTCTGGCTGGTGGTTCAATGATCAGCTCGATGGTATGACCCGTCAGATGAACGCACTTTCTGTATTGGGTCTTCTGAGCCGTTTCGTAGGTATGTTGACCGACTCACGTTCATTCCTCAGCTACCCACGTCACGAGTACTTCCGTCGTTTGCTCTGCAACCTCCTCGGCAATGATGTAGAGAAGGGCTTGCTTCCTAACGACATGGAGAGCCTCTCTCGCATGGTAGAGGATATCTCTTACAACAATGCTCGCAACTACTTCAAGTTCTACTAAAGAGTAGTAGAATCTGATTAGCAAAATACTAAGACAAATCCCTTCACGGCATCTTCTGGGTGTTGTGAGGGGATTTGTTGCTTGATAACAAAAAACCGGAGTTTATGGGATTAATAGATAAAATAGTAGGTTTCTACGAGGATATCAGGGAGTTGAATTCTTCGAATATCCAGGATTTTCGAGGCAAGATGAAATCTTGGCTCAAGATGGGTATGCTCGCCGGCCGTATCTTCTATATCAAGGATATGTGGGCCAGGGATGTGGCGGCATTAACCTTTGCCTCGTTTATGGCATTGATTCCATTCATGGCGATGATGTTTGTCATTGCCCGCGGTTTCGGTTATACGGCTATGCTGGAGTCGTGGCTATCTACCACTTTCGAGGCGCAACCCGTTGTGGCTCAGACTATCGTAAATTTCGTTCACAATTATATCGAGAACACGCAGAGCAATTATATCATCGGTACGGGTATTGTGATGTTTCTCTATACCATCATCTCGCTGATGCAGAAGATAGAACTCACCTTTGATGACATCTGGCATACGGGTGAGCGTTCGTGGAAGCAGATTGTGACCGAATATCCTACCATTCTTTTCGGACTGGGTATGATGATTCTCTTCGCCTCTTTCTTTAATGTATGGACAGTGAATGTGATAGATGATGTGGATAGGATTGCTGATATGGGAGAGACTATCCCGGCTTTCATCCTGCATGTAGCTGCGTTTGTGCCGATGTTCCTATTCTTCGTGTTCTGCTATTGCGTGATACCTAATACCTATATCCGGTTTCGCAGTACGCTGGTGCCTTCGCTTCTGGCGGGCATCAGCATGACGGCATTGCAGTATGGATATATTTATCTGCAGGTATTCCTTTCGAGCTATAACGTAATCTATGGTTCCCTTGCCGCCATTCCTTTGTTTCTTCTGTGGCTCCAGATTTCGTGGGCAATCGTAGTGTTCGGTGCCTTGCTCTGCTATACCAACCAGAACCTGCATCATTATGATCTGGACTTGAAGTATGATCATGTGAAGTTGGAACAGCGTATCAAGGTCTGTGCTGTGGTGATGCATCAGGTGTGTCATCGCTTCAATGATGGTGAGCAGGCATTTACGCCGAAAGATATCCATGAGGTGACGAAGATTCCGCAGCAGATCATCAATCACGCCGTGAAGGAATTGCTGCAGGCAAAGCTGCTGGTGGAAATCCGAAGCGAGAAGAAGGGTAGTTTCGAGGAATCGATCATCCTGCATCCAATCGAGAAGATCGATCATCTTACCTATGGAGCGATGATAGAGCGACTCTTTACCTATGGGGCTGATGTTGTGGGACTTGCTGAGCAGAACCCTGACTGGGAAAAGTGGAAAGACATAGATGTCCTGAATGCAGAGTTCGTAGAAAGTGGCAAGAGTATAAATTTCGTTTAATATTAATTAGAATAATAGTATATAAACCTTTAAAAACCATTAGTGTATGAGAAAAATGATTTCTTTTGCAGTTTTTGCATTGTTGGCAACCTCGCTGTCGGCGCAGACCGTCGCCAATATGAAGGACCTCAATGCAGAGAAAAAATCGGCTGCTATTAACCTGAAATTGACAGGAACATTAACAACCACGAGAAATTCGGATTTCCGACAGCTTCGTGATTTGTGCTGGCAATTGAGAACTCTGGACTTGAGCGAGGCTACCTGTCCTGTTCTTCCAAAGAATGCTTTCCATTCCCGTCATCATCTGCGGAGCATCATCCTGCCAAACCAGTTGCAGGAGATTGGTAGTCAGGCTTTCTTTGCCTGCGACAATCTGCAGGATGTAGTGATTCCTAAGAGCGTGACGAAAGTGGGAGCTGCAGCCTTTTCTGGTTGCAAGGCATTGAAAAACATCACGATAGACGGAACACCGGAGTTGGGAGAGTTTGCCTTTGCCAATCTGGAAGGCGTAAAGGTCATCAAGGTGAATTCCAAGATTCCGCCAAAGGCAGCTTCTACTGCTTTTTCGGGCATGAATATGCGAGGCGTGAAACTGGTGATGCCAAGAGGTTGCGAAAAACTCTATCGCAAGGCTCCGGGATGGAACCACTTCTTCGGTGAGGTGAAACAGGCGAGAGCTGTCTGCAATCCTGAGGCTTGTCTGATTCCTACCCCGATGGACCTGAAAGTAAATGCCAAGGCGGCACCTTTGCAGGTGGCAGGAAACTGGAAGATCGTAGCTGCCGATGGGCTTGCCAATGAGCAGGAACATGCCGAGAGAATCCTGAAGGAGCGAGTAGAGCAGCATAAGGATTTGAAAAAGGGCGGACAGCTCACTATGACGCTTGCCCTGGATGAGACGCTGGCAGACAACGAGGCTTATACCCTGGATGTGCAGCAGAAGGGAGTAGTAATCAAGGGTAAGACTGCTGCTGGTGTCTTCTATGGTTTGATGACTTTCGATCAGTTGCTCCGTGGCGATGCCTCTAAGGTAGGTTGCGATGCCATCCCGCAGCTGACATTGAAAGACCAGCCTCGCACCCATGTGAGAGAGTTGATGGTGGATCCTTGCCGTATCTTCGTTCCATACGAGGATCTGAAGGCTTTTGTTCCGGAGATGGCCCGCTATAAACTGAATATGCTTCATCTCCATCTTGTAGATGACCAGGCTTGGACCATTGAAATCAAGAAATATCCTAGACTCACCGCTGAGGCGAGCAGTCGATGGGGAATGGACGATATGCTGATGCCTATCAAGGGCTATTATACCCAGGAGCAGATGCGCGACTTCGTGGCATATTGTGCCAAGTATCATATCCAGGTGGTTCCTGAGATTGAGATGCCGGGTCACGAGGTAGCTGCCATCAGTGTTTATCCTGAGTTGACCTGTCAGGGTGTTCAGAAACCTATCCGTACCACCTGCGGTGTATCGGATGAGTTGCTTTGTCCGGGTAATGACTTTACTTACGAGTTTCTGGGCAATGTATTCAAGGAGTTGGCAGATATCTTCCCTTCTGAATATATCCATCTGGGTGGTGATGAGGCAGGAAATCCTGCGCTCGATTGCTGGACCTACTGTCCTAAGTGCCAGGCATTGAAGAAGAAACTGGGTATTACCACAACCGACCGTTCTGAGAACTGGAAGTTGCAGGGCTATCTTTTTGACAAGGTGATAGATCTGCTTCGTACCCAGTATCACAAGACTCCAATGTTCTGGTATGAGACCGATTTCAAGAAGATACAGCCTGGTTGTGTTACCTTTGCCTGGCGTGCCGGTTTGACAAAGGAAGCATTGGTAGCGGCTGTAGAGAACAATGCCCGTATCCTGCTTTGTCCTGGAGAGCATTGCTATTTTGATTATCCGATGGCAAAGGGCGATATGCCTGAGGTAAACTGGGGTATGCCTGTAACATCTCTGAAGGCAGCCTATAGCCTGGATCCTGCCTGGGGTATGGGCGAGGAGTTTGAGAAGAATAATCTCTTCGGTGTAGCCGGAACCCTTTGGAGCGAGTGCATCAATTCGCCAGAGCGTATCTACTATCAGGCTTATCCTCGTTCGCTGGCTTTGGCTGAGGCAGGCTGGAGTTTCCAGAAGAACCGTTCATGGGAGGGATTCCTGACCCGCTTGAAGCCAACCGTGAAGGATATGATGAGAAGAGGCATCACCTTCTCTATGGAATATTAATGAAGAACTAGAAAGCAAGAAGGGCAAGCTCCAAAAATGGAGCTTGCCCTTTCTCATATTTAAATCTCTCTCACTGTAAAAATATAATAGAGATTTCTATTTTTACTTGCTCAAACTAACAGAGTGGCTCATATTAGTCATTTCCGGGATTGAGTTGATTACGTCTCTCAAGAACATACCCATGCAAAGTACCATACCTGAAAACATAACTGCGGCTACTGCCATTGTAAAAATAGTCATCATAATCTTTAAATCTTTTTTAATTTTTGTTACTGTTATTCCTTAATACGAGTGCAAAGTTAACACTTTTTTATCAAATAACGGCATTTTATGCTAAGAAATATAAATGCAACAAGTATTTTTTGACCTGTATCAACTACTTCAGATATGTGATGAAAATGACATTTTTATAGTATATTCCCGGTATTGCTGTCATGCTTATATACCGAATCTGCAATCTGGCTTTTTATGTACAGAGATGCTCTGTTTTACCTATCAAATAGAAAGAAAAAGTCCAGTAAGTATGAATGGACTTACTGGACTCTTTTTTGTGTGACATTTATCGTTATGAGTTCATGGAAATGAGGAACTCTTCGTTGTTGCGGGTTTGCTGCATACTCTTGTGGATGGTGTTCATCGCCTCAATCGGGTTCATGTCGGAAATGAACTTGCGGAGAATCCACATACGGTCGAGGGTTGTCTTATCCTGCAAGAGGTCGTCGCGACGGGTAGAAGAAGCCACGAGGTTGACTGCAGGGAAGATACGCTTGTTGCTGAGTGAGCGGTCGAGCTGCAACTCCATGTTACCTGTACCCTTGAACTCCTCAAAGATGACCTCATCCATCTTACTACCTGTATCAATGAGGGCTGTAGCGATGATGGTGAGTGAACCGCCGTTCTCGATATTACGGGCTGCACCGAAGAAACGCTTAGGCTTCTGCAATGCATTGGCATCCACACCACCCGTCAACACCTTACCTGATGCTGGGGCTACAGTATTATAGGCACGTGCCAGACGTGTGATAGAGTCGAGGAAGATGACTACATCATGACCGCATTCTACCATACGCTTTGCCTTCTCCAGAACGATACCGGCAATCTTCACATGGCGCTCGGCTGGCTCATCAAAGGTAGAAGCGATTACCTCGGCATTCACGGTGCGAGCCATATCGGTAACCTCCTCAGGACGTTCGTCGATGAGCAGCATCATCAGGTATGCCTCTGGATGGTTGGCTGCAATGGCATTGGCGATATCCTTCATCAGGATGGTCTTACCGGTCTTAGGCTGAGCCACGATGAGTGCACGCTGTCCCTTACCGATAGGTGAGAAGAGATCTACTATGCGGGTACTCATGTTGGTGGTACGGCGGTCGCCGCAGAGCTCAAACTTTTCGTTAGGGAAGAGTGGGGTGAGGTGCTCGAATGGAACACGGTCTCTTACATCCGATGGGTCACGACCATTGATCTTGTCGATGCTGGTGAGTGGGAAGTACTTTTCACCCTCATGTGGTGGACGAACGTGGCACTGGATGACATCACCAGTCTTCAATCCGTAGCGCTTCACAAAATTGGTAGCTACGTAGATATCATCTGGAGATGAGAGATAGTTGAAATCGCTGCTGCGAAGGAAGCCATATCCATCAGAGAGTACTTCGAGTACACCATTGGCAGAGATGATATCAGTAAAATCATATTCCGGTTCCTGACTTACCTCCTTAGGGGCCTGTGCAGAAGCTGGTGCTGCAGTTGCTGCCGGAGTCATCGGACGGTCGAAGATATCGTATGTAGGCATGGCTGCCTGATCCTCGATAGGTAAATCTACCACGGTGATGAAATCGGTGCCATCGCCTGGGTCGCCTGCCCAGACACCATCTGATGTAGTCTCGGCTACAGCTGACTCTGGGGTATTGTTTTCTTTTGGCTCTGCAGGAGTACTGTTCTCGTTGTGAGCATTCATCTTAGCCTGGAGCATGGCAATCAACTCACTGTTGTCATTGCCCGAACCGTCGGCAGTAAACTGCGCCTCAGGAATCTCTGTCTCCTGGTTGTCAGATACAGGAGCTTCTTCGGTTGGCTGCTCATTGCTTGCCAGAGCTGTAGCCATAGCTTCTTCCTCAGAAACAGTAGCTTGCTCTGTTGGGCTTTCAGTATTGTCTGTATGATCTGCATTTTCGGTTGGTAGCTCAGCAGTATTTTCTGCTGCCTTCATTCCTTCCTGCTGCATTTTGATGGCAGCCGCTTTAGCAGCCGCAATGGCTTCCAGTTCTGCCTTGCTCTTGCGCCCTCTGTGCTTAGGGAAGGCTGCCAGTGGGTCAACGGTAGCAGGGATAGCTTGTGGAGTGTCTCCTTCAGTGGTTGTATCAGTAGCGGCAGGGCCGTTAACCTGGTTTTTCATAACATCGAAGTTTTCTCCCTCGATTCCATGAACAGAATATACTCGATCTTCTTTCTTGCTGGCGATGCGTGTGCGTTTACGCTTTTGCGCAGCACCATCTGCTGATGCCTCTGCCAAAGCATCAAGAATCGTATAGATAATCGTCTCCTTATTGTCGCCAGATTTAATCTTGACGCCAATTTCTTTTGCAAGGTCCTTCAGTTGAAGGACACTTTTTGCTGATAATTCGTCTTTGCTATACATTATTATATATTGTATATTATATGATTTTTCTATGAAATGAAGCGTTTCTACAATGGAAACACTAGATGTATTTGAACTTTTCGAGTGCAAAGATAAGCAAAAAATTTGTTTCTGCCAAATTTTTTCTGTAACTTTGCACAAAAATAACGAAAATGGCAAGTCAAATACCGTATTTAGACGTTCAAAACCTCACCAAACGCTTTGGAGCAGAGGTTCTTTTTGATAAAATATCCTTCTCTATAGCTGAAGGACAGAAAGTGGGACTCGTGGCACGCAATGGCACGGGTAAATCTACATTGATGTCGGTCCTTATGGATAAGGAGGGACATGAGAGTGGTGATATCATCTATCGACGCGACTTAAAGGTGGGCTATCTGGAACAATCTCCTAAGTTTGATCCAGAGGAAAGCGTGCTGGAAGCTTGTTTCAATCATGAGGATGATCCAGAAAAGGTGCTCAAGGCAAAGCAGATCCTCACTCAGTTGCATATCACCAATATGGACCAGCCGATGGGACAGTTGAGTGGAGGACAGCAGAAGCGTGTGGCACTCGCCAATGTGCTGATAGATGAGCCTGACTTCCTGATGCTCGATGAGCCTACCAACCACCTCGACCTGGAGATGATAGAGTGGCTGGAGGGTTATCTGAATCGTGGCAACAAGACCATCTTCATGGTTACGCACGACCGTTTTTTCCTCGATAAGGTATGTAATACCATCCTGGAGCTCGACGATAAGACCATCTACACCTATCGTGGAAACTATGCTTATTATCTGGAAAAGCGCCAGGAACGTATGGATAATCTGCGCGCAGAAATCCAGCATTCCAAGAATCTCTATCGCAGAGAGCTGGACTGGATGCGTCGTCAACCTCAGGCTCGAGGGCATAAGGCGAAATATCGTGAGGATGCTTTCTATGAGTTGGAGAAGGTAGCCAAGCAGCGCATCGAAGATCGTCAGGTAAGATTGAAGGCTTCTACCGTATATATTGGTTCGAAAATCTTCGAATGCCAGTATGTGAGCAAGGCTTTCGATGACAGAGGAAAGAAGAAGGTGATTCTCGATAACTTCTACTACAACTTTGCCCGATTTGAGAAGATGGGTATCGTAGGTAATAATGGTACGGGAAAATCTACTTTCATCAAGATGCTCCTGGGCGAGGTGCAGCCGGATAGTGGTAAGTTTGATATTGGCGAGACTGTCCGCTTTGGCTATTTCTCGCAGGAGGGACTCAAGTTCAGGGAAGATCAGAAGGTGATAGATGTCATCACGGAGATAGCCGACTATATCGACCTGGGCAACGGCAAGCACATGACGGCTTCGCAGTTCCTGCAGTTCTTCCTCTTTACTCCTGAGGAACAGCACAACTATGTATATAAGTTGAGCGGTGGCGAGAAGCGCAAGCTCTATCTCTGTACGGTGCTGATGAGAAATCCTAACTTCCTGGTACTCGATGAGCCTACCAATGACCTCGATATCCAGACCTTGCAGGTGTTGGAAGAGTATCTGCAGGATTTCGCCGGATGCGTGATTGTGGTGAGTCACGACCGTTACTTCATGGACAAGGTGGTAGATCATCTCCTGGTATTCAAGGGGGAAGGCGAAATTCAGGATTTCCCTGGCAACTATACCCAGTATAGAGACTGGAGCAGGTTGCAGGAGAAGGATGAAGCAGAAAAAGTTGCAGCTACGGCTAAAAATGCAGGCAATAACAATACGTCTGCCAATGATGGTGCCGGCACAGCCAAGCGTGATGTCAACTTTGAGAACAAGCGTAAGATGAGCTATAAGGAGAAGCGTGAATATGAACAGCTGACCCAGGAAATAGAGAAGCTTACCGATGAGCAGAAAAAGTTGGAAGAAGCCCTTTGCAGCGGCACACTCTCGGTAGAGGAACTGACGGAAAAGAGCAAGCGCCTGCCGGAAATCAAGGATGAGCTTGACGAGAAGGAAATGAGGTGGCTGGAACTGTCTGAGATGCTCTAGACATTGAACTTTGAGCAGTTGAATATTGAACTTTATGATTAGTTCGTGTGCTGCCTATAATAATAATTATAAAAGAAAATAGAAAGAATGGAAATCAAGAAATCAGAATTTACGATATCTGCTCCACGAGTGAGCATGTGTCCAAAAGATAATAAGGCTGAGTATGCTTTTATTGGCCGTAGTAATGTAGGCAAATCGAGCCTCATCAATATGCTTTGCAATCATAAGGGTTTGGCTAAAACTTCTGCTACACCGGGTAAGACATTGCTTATCAATCATTTTATCATCAATAATGAATGGTATCTGGTTGACCTTCCTGGCTATGGTTTCGCCAAGCGTTCGAAGACAGTACAGAAACAGTTGGAGCAGATGATCAGCAGTTATATCCTGCAGCGCCCACAGTTGGCGAATGTCTTCGTTCTGATCGATGTGCGTCATGAGCAGCAAAAGATTGACCGTGAGTTTGTGGATTGGCTGGGCGAAAGCAATGTGCCTTTCTGTATCGTCTTTACCAAGGCGGATAAGTTGGGTCCGGTAAAGGCTCGTATGAATGCCGAGAAATGGATGCACGCTCTGGAGGACCGTTGGGAGGCACTTCCTCCTTACTTCATCACCAGTAGTGAGAAGAAGACGGGTCGTGATGAAGTACTCGACTATATTGACGAAATCAATAAATCACTGGCAGGAGAGTAAAAGCCTGCCATCTGGATCTATTGGGTCAAGATATACTTAGCCGGATTCTGGTATATAATCGTGTCCGGATCAACAATATTCAGGTAAAATCAGAATATAAAAGTAATAGGATGAAACAGATAAACTGGGGATTTATCGGCTGCGGAGAAGTAACCGAGAAGAAGAGCGGACCTGCCTTCAATGAGGTAGAGGGGTCGCAGGTCGTTGCGGTGATGAGCCGTAGCGAGAAAAAGGCTCGTGGTTATGCCGAGCGTCATCATATACGAAAATGGTACACCGATGCACAGGAACTCATCGATGATCCAGATGTGAATGCAATATATATCGCTACGCCACCATCATCGCATGCCACCTTCGCCATTATGGCAATGCGTGCCGGCAAACCGGTATATATCGAGAAACCATTGGCGGCAAGCTATAGCGATTGTATTCGTATCAACCGTATCAGCGAGCAGACGGGGGTGCCATGTTTTGTTGCCTATTACCGTCGTTATCTTCCTTATTTTCAAAAAGTAAAGGAGATTATCAAAAGTGGTGCTATAGGTGATGTCATCAATGTACAGGTTCGTTTTTCTGTGCCTCCACGTGATCTTGACACCAAGAGTGGCAAGGAGATGCCTTGGAGATTGCAGCCGGATATTGCCGGTGGAGGATATTTCTACGACCTGGCTCCTCATCAGATAGACCTGTTGCAGGATCTCTTTGGAGTCATCACCCGTGCCCATGGTTATCCTGCCAACCGTGCGCATCTTTATGATGCAGAAGATACGGTATCTGCCTGTTTCTTCTTCGAAAGTGGTATTCCGGCGAGCGGCAGTTGGTGCTTCGTGGGACATGAGAGTGCCAAGGAAGACTGTATTGAGGTGATTGGTGACAAGGGTTCGCTTTCTTTCTCTGTCTTTACCTATCAGCCTATCGAGTTGATAACTAGCGAGGGCAGATCGAGCATCACCGTTGCCAATCCACCGTATGTTCAGTTGCCTATCATCAGAAATGTGATAGAGCATCTGCAGGGTATCAATACCTGTACCTGCACCAGCGTTTCTGCTACCCCGGTAAACTGGGTGCTTGATCGTGTGCTTTGGAAGAATTAGAAAGAATACCCTAAATGGGATGAGAAAAATTGGTATTATAGTAGGACTGCTGTATCTCGTTCTGCTGCCACTGATGGCAGCGGAGCGAGATACGTTGGAATGCCCTGTAAGACAGGATTCATCTCTCATCAAGACCCTTTTCAATTCTTCGATGTTCAAGGGTAATACTCAGGACAGCTTGATTCGTGCCCGTCATGAGCGCACATTCTTTCATCGTCTGGGTAAGACCTTCACTACCTTCTTTAGAGAGTTCTCCAATATAGATGAAAGGTATATAGAACCGCAGCACTTCAACTATACGGTGATGCTGCAGAATACCAATACCTACGAGGAATATACCCTCTATGGCAAGGAGGGGCAGCGAATCTCCTTTGCGCCTGATCCTTCCTGGCGCCTGGGACCTTATCTAGGATGGCGATGGGTATTCCTGGGTTATACTCTCGACCTGAAGCATATCAATACCAAGGATAATCATAGCAGCAAGAAGGAGTTCAACCTGAGTCTGTACAGCAGTTTGCTGGGTGTGGATCTGTTCTGGCGCCAAACGGGTAATGATTATCATATTCAGCGAATGAACCTGGGGAATCATATCAATACGGATGCTCTGAGAAAAGTATCTTTCGATGGTTTTAAGAGTAGTATTAAAGGCTTGAATCTTTACTATATCTTCAATCATCGTAGGTTCTCATATCCAGCAGCTTACTCTCAAAGTACAAGGCAGAAGAAAAGTGCCGGTTCTTGGATGGTAGGACTGGGATATACCCAGCATCAGCTGGAAGTGGATTGGGATAAGCTTTCTGCCATAGTGGATGAGCGGCTCAATCAGGACAACAAGCTGCAGTTGGAGGCTAAAATTGATAGCAGTCTGATGTTCTCGAAGGTGAAGTATAGTGATTATTCTGCTACAGTGGGATATGGCTACAATTGGGTGTTTGCCAAAAACTGGCTCTTCAATGCCTCCCTCTCCGTAGGTCTTGCCTATAATCACTCCAAATCGGGAGACCCGGAAAAGGATAAGTTTGATCTGAAGAACTTCAACTTCAAGAATTTCAATTTTGATGGTATCGGCCGTTTTGGAGTGGTATGGAACAACGACCGCTGGTATGCAGGTGTCAGTACCGTCATCCATTCGTATAATTATCACAAGGATCATTTCTCAACCAACAATTCCTTCGGTTCGCTCAATATTTATGTGGGTGTGAACTTTGGAAAGAAACGAGAATATAAAAATGTAAAATGATGAAAGTAAAGCATAGTTTTTTAGTTTTTGCAGCGGCATTCCTGATGGTAATGCCTGCTTTTGCCAAGACGGGCGTGGTTTATCAGCGCCAGGATAGTTTGCGAATCGTATCCTTGCTGCAGCAGGCGAAGGCGATGAAGAAAAAGCCTGCCAACTGGATGATGTGGTTTGGAAAGCAGTTTGTGGGTATTCCTTATGTGGGTGGCACCTTGGACAGAACACAGGAAGAGCTGCTCGTGGTGAATACCAGGGAGCTGGATTGTACTACCTACGTGGAAATCGTGACCGCCCTGACGATGTGTGCCAAGCATCAGGAAACCAGTTTTGCAGCTTTCTGTAATCATCTGAAGCACGTGCGCTATATCGGCGGAGAGGTAGCGTATGTAAAACGCCAGCACTATTTCACCCTCTGGGTGGATGATAATGTAAAGGAAGGTATCGTGAAGGATATTCAGAATAATCCTCCCTTCACTGCAGTCCAGACCATCAACGTAAACTGGATGTCCACCCATTCTTCCAGTTACAAGATGCTTTCGGCTCATCCGCAGTGGAAGTCGGGTATCCGTGCTTTGGAGCAGAGCATCAACGGCAAGCGCTATCGCTATATCCCGAAAGGGGAGATTCGTAACAACCAGCTTTTCAGAAATACCATCAAGGATGGTGATATTCTTCTGATGATAACCCGAAAGAAGGGATTGGACACCACGCATATCGGTATTGCTTCCTGGCATAAGGATGGGTTGCATCTGCTCAATGCCAGCAGCATCCACAAAAAAGTGATTGATGAACCGATGACACTCTATACCTATATGCAGAAGCATCCATCTCAGATAGGTATCCGAGCTTGTAGGGTGTTATAAAATTTCGGAATATGAATGCTTATGTCGGAAAAGCCTGTAAATAGGGCATTTTTCACATTTAATATTTTCCCTTAAGGATAGTTGTTTTTTTCCTTAAGGGAAAATATTTTTTTCCTTAAGGCTTTTTATTTTTTCCCTTAAGGCTTATTGCTTGTTCTGATGATATTGTCAGATTTATTCTGCCATTTTGTTCTTTTCTCCCTTTTTGGCACGTTATTTGTAAAACCTATAGCAAAAACAAATAAAGTAAAACATATAAATAAACATTATAATTATGGCACAGAAAGGTAATATCGGTGTAACGACAGAGAATATTTTCCCTGTCATCAAGAAATTCTTATATTCAGATCATGACATCTTCCTCCGTGAGATGGTTTCCAACGCTGTGGATGCTACACAGAAGTTGAAGACCCTTGCTGCCCAGAGCGACTTCAAGGGTGAGATTGGTGACACAACAGTGCGTGTCTCTCTAGATGAGAAGGCTGGTACCCTGACCATCAGCGACCGTGGTATCGGTATGACTGAGGAGGAAATCGATAAATATATCAACCAGATTGCATTCTCAGGTGTAACCGACTTCCTTGATAAGTATAAGGAGAATGCCAATGCCATCATTGGTCACTTCGGACTCGGTTTCTATTCTTCTTTCATGGTAGCCAGCAAGGTGGAAATCATCACCAAGAGCTATAAAGAGGGTAGCAAGGCTGTAAAGTGGAGCTGCGATGGTTCACCTGCTTTCGAAATCGAGGATGCAGACAAGGCAGAGCGTGGTTCTGACATCATTCTCCATATTGCAGACGACTGCAAGGAATTCCTCCAGAAGAACAAGATCGAGGAACTCCTGAACAAGTATTGCAAGTTTATGGCGGTGCCTGTAGCCTTCGGCAAAAAGACTGAATGGAAGGACGGTAAGAACGTGGAGACTGACGAGGATAACATTATTAATAATGTGGAGCCTCTCTGGACCAAGACTCCTAGCACACTGAAGGATGAGGACTATAAGAAGTTCTATCACACCCTCTATCCAATGCAGGACGACCCATTGTTCTGGATTCATCTGAACGTAGATTTCCCATTCAACCTGACGGGTATTCTCTACTTCCCACGCATCAAGAACAGCATTGACATGCAGCGTAACAAGATTCAGCTGTATTGCAACCAGGTATTCGTAACAGACCAGGTAGAGGGCATCGTTCCTGAGTTCCTGACCCTGTTGCATGGTGTTATCGACTCACCGGATATCCCTTTGAACGTGAGCCGCAGCTACTTGCAGAGCGATAGCAACGTGAAGAAGATTTCTACCTATATCACCAAGAAGGTGGCAGATCGTCTGAGCTCAATCTTCAAGGAGAACCGCAAGGAATTCGAGGAGAAGTGGGATGATCTCAAGCTCTTCATCAACTATGGTATGCTTTCACAGGAAGACTTCTACGAGCGTGCCAAGGACTTCGCACTCCTGAAGGATGTTGAGGGCAAGTACTTCACTTACGAGGAGTACAAGACGCTGATCAAGGACAACCAGACGGATAAGGATGGTAATCTGGTATATCTCTATGCTAACAACAAGGAGGAGCAGTACTCTTACATCGAGGCTGCCAAGCAGAAGGGTTACTCTGTGCTCCTGATGGAAGGTCAGCTCGATACACCTATGGTAAATATGTTGGAGCAAAAGTTGGAGAAGAGCCGCTTTACCCGTGTGGATGCGGATATCATCGACCGACTCATCGTGAAGGAAGATGCCAAGAAGACAGATTTGACAAAGGATCAGTCTGACAATTTGACAGAGGTGTTCCGTTCTCAGATGCCTAAGCTCGACAAGGCAGAGTTCTTCGTGGAGATTCAGGCTTTGGGTGAGCAGAACCAACCTGTGCTCATTACTCAGAACGAGTATATGCGCCGTATGAAGGCAATGAGTCAGTTCCAGGCAGGTATGAACTTCTATGGTCAGATGCCGGACAGCTACAACATCGTATTGAACTCAGACCATGCATTGGTGAAGAAGGTATTGGAGGATGCTGAGGCTAATACCTCCGAAAGCCTGAAGCCAATCCTTGCAGAAATCAAGGGACAGGAAGCTCGTCTTGCAGTGCTTCATCAGGAGCAGGGCAAGAAGAAGCCAGAAGAGATTACCCAGGAGGAGAAGGATGATGTTCACAACACAGAGAAGGCTATCAGCGATGAGAAGGCTAAACGCAATGATATCATCTCTGGTTATGCCAAGAACAACAACATCGTTCATCAGCTCATCGACCTCGCTTTGTTGCAGAATGGTATGCTGAAGGGTGCTTCTCTCGATGCTTTCCTGAAGAGAAGTGTGGATATGATCAAGTAATTGCTGCTTTATAAAAAGTATATTACTTTACGTAGTGTAACATCAAATGTTACAAATCGTATCTAGATATGTGCTAAATGTTTCAATGTAGGCATTTAGCACATTTTTTTTGTTTCTTTTCTTTGGTGATATTATCTGTTTTTTGTACCTTTGCACTACTTGATAGAAGAAACAAATAAACTATAAACAGATAAAAACCACCTGATATGAAACAAAAAGTTGAATCAGAACAGGATGTTGCATCAAAAAAATGCATCATTGCTGATTATTATGCAAATCATTATGACGAACTTAAGGAATTCGTGATTTCTCGTCTGCAAGTTGTGGATGAGGCTGAGGATATTGTGCAGGATATCTTTGTTCGACTTCTGCAGTCGGATCAGATGATATCACCGGTAACTCTGCCTTGTCTGGTCTATACGATGGCAAGGAACAAGGTCATTGATTATTGGCGTTGCAGACAGCAACATGAGAAGTATGAGCATTTTATTAGGAAGTGCAGTTGGATAAACAGTTCTTCTGAAGGGGTGGAGTCTATCTTTTCGGCTCGTGAAGTGAATGAGATTCTGGAGCGAGGGATTGCTCTGCTTACAGAGAGTCAGCGTTCGGTATATCGTCTGAATCTCTACGAAGATATGCCGGTTCGTCAGATTGCGGTAGTACTCAATCTGAAATATAAACAAGCAGAAAAGAAACTGGGTGTTGCCCGCAAGAAGGTTCGTGGTTTTGTTGAGAAGGCTTTGGCAGGATGAGGTCTTGGCTAGAGGAGGCTTGATATAAGAATCAGATCTTCTGTATGAGTGTTTCTGATAAGTGGTGGTTTTATCACGAAAATAAGGCTGCATTCCCTTTGACAGGAGTGCAGCCTTGTTTTTATGTTTGTCTAATTTTACAATCTAAACTTAAATTCTTGATTTTAGTTTTTTGAAATAGAATCAGTTCTCTTTGAAAGCGATGATTCGTGTCAAAGCTTTGTCAAGATAGAAAGTCTGGGTGAGTTCTTCTTTCTTGCCATCATGAGTAGTCAACTGGTAGGTGGCTCTCAGATACATTAAGGTGTCTGGGAAGGTGCCATCGTTATAGTCGATGTCCTTTTTCATATATGGCAACTGGTTCATCTCCTGACGCATAGATTTTACTCTGTTAAAGTCGATCATGGCTGTAGGAGTGAGTTGGCTGAAGCGTTTAAAGCTACAATCTTCGTTTTCCAGGTTTTCATTGAGGAAATCCTTGACGAGTGATTGAGCCTTGTGCTGGTCGCCACAGGAAGTGAGAACCAGCGCCAAGCCTAATGTCAATACGAATAGTATCTTCTTCATGATTTCATATCCTTTGTTAGGAATTCACTCAGTTCTTCTTACTTCACGCTGCGGAGGATATCCAGCAGGTGATCCCATACCATCTGAACGGTAGGAATCAGAAGTGCTTCCTCTGGTGTGTGAACATTGCGAAGGGTAGGACCGAAGCTTACCATATCAAGGTCTGGATAACGCTCTGAGAAGAGACCGCACTCCAGACCGGCGTGGATACCCTTTACCAAAGGCTCCTTGCCGAAGAGTTTCTCGTAACTCTTCACGGTAATGTCGGTCAGCTTGCTGTTGGCACGCATCTTCCATGCAGGATACTTGCCTCCCACGTTTACTTCGGCACCTGCCAGAAGGAAGGCTGCCTTCACTGTGTTGGTCATGTTGTCCAGGTTGCTCATCACATTGCTGCGCTGAGAAGCTACGATGTTGATGCTATTCTCGTCGGTCATCACGCTTGCAACATTGCTGGATGTCTCTACCATCTCGGCAAGTGCCTCGTCCTGACAGGTGGTGAGTGGACCATTATCTACAGCCTGTAAAGCCATGATGAACTTATCGGCTACAGCCTTTTCGATAACAGGAGCTGCATCGGCAGAGCCCATGTTGAAAAGCATAGACTGCTCAGTTACGTGGAACTCATCTTCTACCTCAGATGCGAAGATATTCCAGTCTGCACGTACCTGCTCCTTTGCCTCATTCTTGACAGCAAAGACAATCTTGCCATCACGAGGGATGGCGTTATGCATCTTGCCGCTGTTGAAGCTTACCAGACGAAGGGCACCATTGAGTTTCTCGTTCTCCAGGAAGAGGAAGCGGGCAAGTACCTTGATGGCATTGGCGCGCTTCTTGTTGATGTCATCACCAGAGTGACCGCCGTTGAGACCTTTCAGGGATGCCTCCATGAAGAAGTAGCCTGCTGGAGCCTCTTCGCGGGTGAAGTGGAAGGTAGCCTTGGTAGTCTGGCCGCCTGCGCAGGATACGAAAATCTGACCCTCATCCTCTGAGTCAAGGTTGATGAGCATCTTGCCGGTCATGAAACCAGCCTTCATGCCTACAGCACCTGTCAAGCCGGTTTCCTCGTCACGGGTGAAGACGCACTCGATAGGACCATGCTCGATGTCGTTGGCTGCGAGAATGGCAAGCTCGATGGCACATCCGATACCATCGTCAGCACCTAGGGTAGTACCTTTTGCCTTCAACCATTCACCATCTACGTAGGTCTGGATGGCATCCTTGTGGAAGTCGAATTCTACGTCCACCAGTTTGTCGCATACCATATCCATGTGACTCTGAAGGATGATGGTATCAGCATTCTCATATCCAGGGGTAGCAGCCTTGCGAATCAAGACATTGCCAGTCTCATCAACTACAGTCTCAAGGTTATGGCTCTTGCCAAATTCCTTCAAAAACTCAATCATGTTCTCCTCGTGCTTGGAAGGACGAGGTATCTCGTTGATTTTAGCGAACTGCTCGAACACAAGAGCAGGTTTTAATTCATTTTTTTCCATTGATAATGTTATTTTGTATGTATTATTCTCTTATTTTGTTATTTTTGCATCAAGAAAGTCATTTATTTATGAGATTTCTTTTGCTTTTTGCCCGAAAAATCGTACCTTTGCAACGTGAAGTGCACTAAGGCACTGCAAAGGTAATAAAAATGATAAAATTAATGTTATTAAGTCTGTTAATAATTGCTATCGCAATGGCATTATTTAGTGTGAAGCTGATTTTTAAGAAGAATGGCAAGTTCTCTTCTCAGCATGTTCACGACAATCCTGGTTTGCGCAAGATGGGTATCCACTGTGTGGTTGACCAAGACCGCGAAGCGCGCGAAGCAAACAAGGCGTATTAAATCATTTTAGTTTTAGGAATAAATAATAATAAAAATACAGAAGAAATGAAAAAGAACATTTTGAGTTCAGTGGCTATTGCTGCTGTAGCTGCCTTGTCATTGGCATCATGCAATAAGTCACAGCCTCAGGTTGAGGCTAAGTCTGAGAGCAAGGCTCCAGCAGAGTTGAAGATTGCATACGTAGAGGTTGACTCTATCATGACTCAATACACATTCGCTAAGGAGTATGCTGCCTTGCTGGAGAAAAAGGGTCAGAATATTCAGGCTACTATCGCTCAGAAGGGTCAGCAGTTGCAGGCTGCTGCTGCTAACTTCCAGCAGAAGATTCAGCAGAATGCTTACACCCGTGAGCAGGCTGAGGCTATCCAGGCTGGTTTGCAGAAGCAGAACAATGATCTTCAGGGATTGCAGCAGCGTTTGAGCAATGAGTTTGCTGCTGAGCAGAACAAGTACAACAAGGCTCTCCACGACAGCATTGCTAACTATCTGGCTCAATATAACAAGGACAAGAAGTATAGCATCATCTTCTCTAAGAGTGGTGACAATCTGCTTTATGCTGATAAGGCATACGATATTACCCGTGAGGTTATCACTGGCTTGAACAAGGCTTACAAGGGCAAGTTGAAGGGTGCAGAGGAAACTCCTGCCAAGAAGAAGTAATATTTCGGAAAATATAAAAGTATTGAAATATGCTTCGTAACGAAAGATACGATTTCATATTGAATCACTTCAGAAATGCGCTGCCGAATGTGACTACCGAGTTGCAATTCGGTAGCGCATTTCAGCTTCTTGTTGCTACCTTGCTTTCGGCTCAGTGTACCGACAAGCGTATCAATATGGTTACGCCGGCTCTCTTTGCCCGCTATCCAGATGCACGGCACATGGCGAAGGCGAGTGAGGAGGATATCTATGAGCTGATCAGTTCGGTAAGCTATCCCAATGCCAAGGCGAAACATCTGGCACAGATGTCACGGCAACTGGTTGAACTCTTTGGAGGTGAGGTGCCGGAGACTGCTGATGATCTGGTGAAACTGGCTGGAGTGGGGCGAAAGACAGCGAATGTGATCCGTGCCGTTTGGTTTGGGCATGCCACGATGGCGGTGGATACGCATGTTTATCGTGTGAGCCATCGCATGGGCTTGGTGCCTCGTACGGCTGATACGCCTCGCAAGGTGGAGGATTATCTGATGAAGCACATTCCGGCAGAAGATATTCCGAATGCGCATCACTGGATTCTGTTGCACGGCAGGTATATCTGCAAAAGTGCCAAGCCGCTTTGTGATAAATGCTTCTTCAATGAATATTGTCCAAAACTCTTGAAGGACAGTAAACTTTGACCTGTGAGGAGATATTTGTTAAAAAGATAGGAGTTAAGAATTGGAAGTTGTTGTGGTTGGTAGTCAACTCCTCAATCTTAACTCCTAACTATTTTTATAATCTCACCGTTTTATTCAAAAGATAATTATCCAGGATAACCATGGCTGCCATTGCCTCTACTACAGGTACGGCTCTTGGCAATACGCATGGATCGTGGCGTCCGCGAGCTGTGAGTTTGGTAGGATTTCCTTCCAAATCTACAGTATCCTGTTCCATCAGAAGGGTAGCTACTGGTTTAAAGGCTACCCGGAAGTAGATATCCTGACCATTGCTCAATCCTCCCTGGATGCCGCCGCTATGGTTGCTCTTGGTCGTGATACGAGCTGCAACATCCTGATTGATTGTGGCTTCCTGATGGTTTGCCGCATCGTCAGTAGCATCCATATTCTTAGCTTTAGGAACGAAGACGTCATTCTGTTCGCTTCCGCGAGCAGTAACTCCGGCGAATCCTTCTCCATATTCAAATCCTTTGACGGCATTGATGCCGAGCATGGCTGCACCAAGTTGGGAATGGAGTTTATCGAATTCTGGTTCACCTAATCCTACAGGACATCCCTGGATGACACAGGTGATGATGCCTCCGATGGTATCACCATCAGCCTTGACCTGGGCGATGAGTTCTTCCATCTCCTTTGCCTTTGTCTGGTCTGGGCAACGAACAGGATTGTCCTCTATGGTATTGAGATCATATAGATGGTAATCCTTCTCCAGGGCGATACTGCCAACCTGAGATGTATATGCCGTAATGCTGACGCCGAGCTGGCGGAGTGCCAACTTGGCCAGGGCACCACCTACGCAGCGGGCGATGGTGATGCGTGCAGATGAACGGCCTCCACCGCGATGATCACGGATGCCATACTTCTCATTGTAAGTGAAGTCGGCATGGGATGGACGGAACAGACAGCGCATATTCTCATAATCCTGAGAATGCTGGTTCTGGTTGCGCACCTCAAAGCCGATAGGGGTTCCCGTAGATTTTCCCTCGAAAACACCACTTAGAAATTCTACCTGGTCTGCTTCCTTTCGTGCTGTGGTGATGTGACTTTGTCCAGGACGACGACGGTTGAGCTCGCTCTGGATAAAGTCCATATCGATGTCTATGCCTGCAGGGAAACCGTCGATGACGCCTCCTACAGCTATGCCATGACTCTCGCCAAATGTTGTGAGAGTGAAAAGATTGCCAAATGTATTCCTCATTGCCAAATTCTTTAGTTGATATGAAAAACGGCTATCCCAATGGTATTGAGATAGCCGCTATCGTTTATTCTCAAATTTTACTTGTTGCAATCGCAGCCGCCCTCGCAGTTGCCATCCTTGCAGTCACCGCCGCAGTTGTCGCAACCGCCGCCGCAACCACCAGCCTCACCGCTGATGATCTGAGCCATCTTGGCGATTTCCTCTGCTGTTGCCTCACGGCTCTCAAGAACCTGACCGCAGAAGTTAAGCTTCAAACCTGCCAATGGGTGATTGAGGTCGCAAGTTACCTTCTCGTCTGTGATATTCTTGACTACAGCATTGAAGCGGTTACCATCCTCGTTCTGCAATGGGATGATAGCACCTACCTGTACGTGCTGAGCGTCAAACTGTCCATTGATAGTGAAGATCTGCTTGTCGAGGTCGATTACGCGCTCGTCATAGTGCAAACCATAAGCCTGCTCAGGATCCAACTCGAAGTCGAACTCTTCGCCCTCAGCCAAATCAACTACCTTCTCCTCGAAAGCAGGCAAGGTTACACCCATACCGCTGATGAAGAAGAAAGGACGCTCATCTGTTGTGCGCTCAATCAGCATCTCTTCGCCGTTATCACCCTTTGTTACGTCATACAATGCGTATGATACTCTAATAAACTTGTTTTTGTTGTTTGATTCCATTTTATTTTGTTTTTTTATTGTTTTCTATTTATATAGTGCTATCTGTAGGTAATTTTACTTTAATAATAATGTACGCGCGTACATTATATATATAGTTCCTTTATGCCTTGCTTGCAGGTTCTTTGCCCCAGCCTGATAGCCACTATTGTAGTTACTTCTTTCCAGTGCGCTTGCGCTTCTTCATCTGTACGCTTTTCACCATTTCCATTCGCTCCAGATAGATAGGGCGCCATTTGTCGATGATGTCCTGCAATCCTTTGCTCTTGCGTGAAAGGTCTGCGTATTCCTCACTGTCAGTTTCACCAGATTTCTTGAGTTCAAGCATTCTGGCGAGGAACTGTTTCTGATTCTCTTCTGCCACTTTGAGCTGGTTCCCCAACTTTTCGAGGCTTTCGAGGAAGGCGAGTGCCTTGTCTATATGATTTTGTTCTTCCATTGTTTCTATTGTAAATCTTCTGCAAAGATACAATAAATAATTGGGATATGGAAAAGAAATAGTAGAAATATTGGGGTTTTCGGGAAAAAATATTCAGAGTGCTCTTTTTCTATGGCTGGAAAATAGCAACTTGCCAGGCTTTTTCTCATAGTAGTTCTCATTTGAAACGCAAATGTTACTGATATTGCAAAACTGCTTACCTTTTGAATGCAAAAACAAGCGTTAGATAACGAAAAGTAGAAGAAGAAAGCCTTTTGATGTTGATATATATCAAAAAAGAGGCCCTTTAGGGCATTTTTCTTGTAAATTGTTTGCGTACACAACGGAAAGTTTGTATCTTTGCAGTGTCTTAAAGAAAAGACATCAGGATAATGTTTAACAAGAGTCCTTCTAGAGCCTCCTAGGTTATAAGAGAGATAGTGTAGGTTCAGAAGATGGCTCGTAAAGTAAAGAAAGGTAAAAAGATTATGAAAAAGATTATGATTTTGGCAGTAGCAATGTTCGCAATGGCAACAACTACTTTTGCAGCAGACGAGGCAACAAACGCAACAGCAGCTTACAACATGAATGTAAAGATGGGTAGCTTGGCTAATGCATTGTCACTCAATATTGATCAGGCAGAGGCTGTAGCTGATGTTCACAAGAACTTCACTGCTGATATGATGAATGCTGCAACTGCAGCAAAGGATGAGCGTGCAGCTATGATTGACAAGGCTGTCATTAAGGATCTCAAGTACATGCACAGCATCCTCAATGATTCTCAGTATCGCAAGTATGTGATGCTTCTGAATGCAACACTTATGAATCGTGGTTTGAAGTAATTCAATTCGATTGAATTCTGAAAAGAAATTATAAGAGAGAGATATGAATGGACTGCAGGTTGGACGATAAGTCTGACTTGCAGTTTTTTTGTGTCTATAGGAGAGGGGAAAATGGCAATAGCCTAAAGTGTTTGGCTCATCAGTTTTAGGTATTGTCTAAAACCCCCATTATTAGGTATTGCAAGAATAAGAAAAAAGCCGTATCTTTGCACCCGTAAACAAGAATAGATTAATCGTAGGAGTACGGTAATTGTTTGAAACTATTAGTTTGTTTGAAATATAACTTTTAGATAGAATATATTAATAAAACGAATCTTGTTCGCTAATAGAAATAATTCATAATGTTTTTGTATTAAAGGAAAAAGCTTATCCGAGAGGATAGGCTTTTCTGTTGTTATACAGATAGTTAAGCGTGCATTGGTGCTGGTGCTGAAATTTTCTAGCACCAAAATAGCACCAAATTTTTTCCTAGCACCAAAAAGAAAAATAACAAATTGCTGTTCAGAAGTTTAGCCTAGCTTTTACTCACTAATATTTTTATAGTCTTTTAACAAATAACCAAATGTATAATACGTGTATTTCAAATGTATAATAAAGTGTAGTTTTGCTCGTTTTTTACAAAACTTCACATTTGGTGGTTCAAAAAAAAGTTTCTATCTTTGCACCAGTCAAACGTAGCGGAATGACAAATGAAAGAAGACCTCCTTTCCGGCGAAAGCCGACGAGATATGGAATCCCTGAGTTCTAGACCGCTACCTAGGCTTGGGGATTCTCCTTTTTTATCCCTGAGTTTTTTGGCAAGACATACGAGGTTCAATCCGTGCAGTCCTCTTCGGGGTTATCGACCGATATATAAAACTGCTCAGTTTAGTAGAATATATCCATTTAGGTAAACCCTGCGCTGTCCGATCCATTGACAACAGGTGCCCATCTGCCGCAAGGCACTACCCCTATATGGATGAATCAAACAAAGTGGGTAACTTTGTTCTATGTAAGCTTTGGTAGGGAATAATCTACTGCTTATAGTAGTTGATAATTAAATAAAGATTTTCCTTGCTGCTGCCCTCTCCCTTAGGGGATGGGTAAAGAATGGATAGTATATATAGTTGAACTAGTAAAATTTTGGCTTATGGAACTTGATATGTTGATTAGAAGTGCCCTAAGTGATGCCAAGTGGTTAATTGCTAAGGGCGGCACGGATAGGGCAGAAGTCTTGAATCGTGTGCTGGGTAATATTGATGATGCCTTGAAGGAACTGGATGGGGCTGACCTCATTGACCTCAACAAGGTATGGCATCAGACGAAGGATGTTATGCCGCCAAGCTTATATGGCGGTAATCATGCAGACTTTCTGTGTGTGCATCAGTTCAAACCAACCTCTCATCCTAGCCTTACTCATGAAGTGAACTGCCCAATTCTGGAAGAGTATTTTAAAGCGAATCCGAATGACTGGTGGTGTAGAACTGGGGATTTGTTGAAGAAGGAACATCGTGAACTTTATTGGAGATAGATATGGGAGAGAAAACATATATAAGACGAAGAGGGAGAGAGTTTCGTGCAATTCAATGGAATGGGGAAAACTCCGAAGAAATCATTTCCTTTATAGGTGCTAGCTTTGTGGTTGGCATTGATTACGAAAGAAAGTTCATAGTATTGCAATCTATTGGTAAGAAAATAGTTGCAGAAAAAGGAGATTTCATATTTCGTAGCAACGATGCTTCTTTCAGACCTATAGTGGTTATGAGTGAATTGGATTTTAAATTCAACTTTCGAGAAGTATCAGAATCTTCGGTGTCTGTGCAGGACTGATTACGCTAGTAATTGGTCCTGTATTGATTCACATTCATGAATGGCTGGCGGTATAATTGGATATAGATATTAATTTAATTATTTTGTTTATGGAAGATTTTAAAGAAAGAATGTGCCAAGAGCACAATGAGTTGAGAGAACGTTTAGGTAAACTTAATGTTGCCTTGTGTATGGATGGTTTCCGTGAGAAAGTTGGTGACTATCAGTTTAAATTAATGAAAGAGCAAGCATTGGGTATGGAAAAGTACTTTGTTGCTTTGACTGCACGTATGAAGGATATGGGTTTATCTCCTAATGACGAAGGAACGTCATGTGCTTGCACTGGAATGGGTATCGGTGGGGCTGTTAATGCTCTGAAATCAGGTCTTGCGGTTAGACGTAAGGGTTGGAATGGAAAGGGTATGTTTGTAGTTAAGCAAGTTCCTTCTCATGTTGGTGCTGATGTTATCCCTAATATGCAGTCTCTTCCTCAGGCGGTCAAGGACATCTTGATGAATCGTGAGAATCCTTGCATTAACTATAACAACCAGTTACTTCTCGTTCAGAAGTCTGGTGTTGCAGATTCTTGGACAACATCATCTAGTGATGTTCTTGCAGACGATTGGGAGATCGCCAATGACTAGTTCTTCTGCTGAATACTACAGAACGCACCCAGCAGCAAGGGAGCGCAAAAAGAAATACGACACTCGCTTTGAGTCTTCTCCTACTCAGAAGGCTAAGCGTAGGGAATTGGCTCGGCACAACGCTGATCACGACAAGAAGTATGGATCAGCATCCCGAAGGGGTATGGATGCTTCACATACCAAGTCAGGAATCAGGTATAAACCATCATCTGTAAATCGAGGTTCCAAGACGGATATGGCTGGAGATAGAAGAGCTAGGGGCTGTCGCTGATAGTGATTGCCGGAACATACGGAAAGAATAAGAGGGAGTGCTCACGCATTCCCTCTTCCGTTATCAACAATCTATTAACCTTAAACAAAAACCTTTAGCCTATGAATTTTAATTTCAAATCAATAAGATCAAATGAACAAAATATTTCTTAGAACCCATTAACCTTCCTCCTCAGACATCTGCTTCAACTTCTCGGTAAGCGCATTTGCAATCTCACGCTTATCTTCGAGAGTGACGGTCTGCAGCTTCGGACAATTAAACTCCAGCATCTTGATGAAGGTGCTGACCTTGTCTTTTGGCTCGCACTTATACCATGCAGCCATGAAATCATCCCAAGCATCTCTAGTGAAGTCGGCACACAGCTCACGAAACTCCTTCTTGATAGGAGACTCGTAACCTTTCTGCTTTCCGCCGGATTTCGCCCGACCTTTCTCGAACTGACCTTTTGAATTTCTGTCTGTAGCCATATCCTTCACTAAATATGATGCAAAGGTAGGTATTTTAGTTGAAACGGAAACTTTATCCGTTAATTTACCAAGGCAAATAAACGGATAAAATACGAATCTCGGATGGTATTATTAACTTTGCCACATTATTAATAATATAAATACATATATATGTTAGGATCATTAATCGGTGCAGGACTCGGTGTTGCAAGTAGTATCTTTGGTGGCATATCAGCCCGAAAAGCAAGACGAAAGCAGGAGCGGATGCTTGCACAGCAGGAACAGGAAAATCAGGCATGGTATGATAGGAAGTACAATGAAGACCCTACCAAACGTGCCGATACCGTAAGATTGCTCACTAAGATGCAGGAGCAGATCAAGAACAGAAACAAGGCTGCTAAGGGCAGACAAGCGGTGATGGGCGGCACAGAAGACTCCACCACTGCGGTAAAGGAAGCGAATAACAAGACTCTTGCCGACACGACCTCTCAGATTGTGGCTGCAAATGAGTCTCGCAAGGATGCCATCGAAGGTCAGTATCAGGCGAGAAAGGATACTATTCAGAACAAGAGGATGGGGCTGGAAGCTGAGAAGGCTGCTGATACTGCTAATGTGGCTGCTGGTGTTGCCGGAACTGCTGCCAATATCGCTGCCACCATTGATGGTGGATTGGGCAAGAGCAAGGTTGCCAGACCTAGTGTTTCATCGCCTACACAAACTGATATGGATAAGCTTGATGCCAAGGTTGGTGCGGCTCCTACCCAGCAGCAAGTGGCGAGTGATTTGAACGATATGATAGGTGATAATGCACCTAAAAAGGTAAACGTATAGCTTATGGGATTGGCAGATTATTTACGAACGAACAATGGCTTGAAGACTACACAGAGTGTACTCAACAAGCAGCAGAGTGGTGTGGATGCTGCTCAGAAGGCTACTCCTGAGCAGATGAATATGAACACCGCACAAGCTATGCTCCATGGCAAGGAGGAGCAGCTTACTCCTCCCAAGGATGCCCATGAGCAAGCGGTGAGAATGAACCAGCAGACTGACGAGGGTATGCTGAACGGCTCTATCCCTATCGTGAAGAAGGAAGAGCCGAAGCCGGAACCCAAGCAGGAGCCGGAAAAGAAGCAGTTGACCTATGCAGAAATGTATAAGATGCTGAACCCTGCTGATAGTGAATCTCCTGAGCAGAGAGCACAGAGAGAGAAGAATGAGAAGCGGAAGGCTCGTATCGCTGCCTTTGGGGATGGTCTTCGGGCACTCGCCAACATCATCTTCGCTAGCAAGGGAGCCAAGGTGGTACACAATCCTGAGTCGGATATGACTGCTGCTATCAACAAGCGAAAGGCTTATATGGATGCTCAGCGTGAGAAGAATCGGGCGGCTTGGCAGGCTGGCTACCAGAGGGCATTGGCTCTTGATGAGGAAGCGAGAAAGAATAACCTGACTCTCGCTGAGCAGATGAGGTATCACGATATTATTGCTAAGAACAATGATAGCAAGAATGATCTGAGCCAGCAGAGAATTGATCAGGGCAACAGAAGACTTGATTTGTCGAAGATGAAATATGATACTGATGCTGATTATAAGAAGTCTATCTTGGCTATCAAGAAAGCTCTGGCTGATGGTCAGATTTCCCACTGGCAAGCACAAGAGGCTATTCAGTACATTAATGCTGAGACTGGTCGTATTCGTGCCAACAAATCGGGTAGTGGTGGCTCCCGAAAAGGTTCTTATTCGGGAGAGGTTGATGAGTATATGGATTTGATGGAAAAAGACCCTGATGGTATGGCTGAGGCTGCTAGGGAAGTCAGAAGGATGGGGTACTCTCCTAAGACTGCTGCCGGAAAGAAGGCTCAGAAGATTGCCTATCAGCGTAAGCATGGAAAGTCCAAGCAGAACCATACATCATCAACCAATGGTGGCAAGAAGAAGACTGGAGTAAAATGGTAACAAGATTGGTAACAAGAATTTGGTAACAAACTAATATATATTATGGCAGAAAGACCATTATACACTTTATACAAGAATCTGAAAGCACAGAACTATGATGTGCCGGACGATTACAATAAGTTTGAGAGTGCCCTGACCAGAGACGGAAAGGGTGGTGCTGACAACAGACACGCTATCTATGAGAATTTGAAGGCTCAGAACTTCGATGTTCCTAATACCTATGAGCGTTTCTACTCGGCACTCTTTGAACCTCGTAGTAAGACTTCATCAAGGGCGAAGGGCGGTAGTGTTCCTATGAGTGCTGCTGATCGTGCTCGTTTCTCGGCTGGGGCAGCAGCTATCTCGGCAAGTGCTCAGCACACGATGAATAATGCTGGCAGATACAACAGACTGAAACAACGCAAGCAGAAACAGCAGAAGGATTTCGGTCGTGTGAACTTGGGTACACACCAGACTCCTTATGGTGGTGATGCCAACAATGTGGTGAAGGATGATTTCGCTTATAATCCTGAGACTGGCAAGGCTGGGGCATACGTATCATCTGACAACGAAAATGTTTATTCTCAGCCGGAAGCCGAGCAGAAACAAGCTGTACTTGACCAGCAGAACAATGCCTATCAGGAAGCAGTAGATACTGGTGAGATTCCATCTGTCTTCGATGTTCGTGACAAGAACGGAAACTATGACTTGCAGGAGAACATCAACAAGAATGGAACCTATCTTACTGAGGAGGGTGCTCGCAATCAGTTTGACAAGAAACTGGCTGATGCCTATGCTCGAAAGAAGGAGATTGAGGCTCTTATCGCTGAGGATCATCGTCAACACGGAAATCCTCTGCTCTCTTATGGTGCTAGTATCGGTGCAAGTAACGGAAGAACAGCCGAACAGAGTGACTATAGCAACAAACTGGCAACATCCCTTGCTCTGGTTAAGCAGCAGATTGGTGCGCTTGAAGCGGTGAAACAATACCCTACAAGTAGCTGGGGCGAGGATGCCTTGAAGGCTCTTGACAATACTGTATTCACGGCTAAGACTTGGGATTTCGGTCTGACTGACTTTGCAACTATGGGTCAGATGGAACGTATCAAGACAAAGATGGACAACAACCTTCCACTCTCCGGCTCCGATAAGATGCTCTTGAAGAGTAAGCTGGGTGCGGATGCTGTTGCGGCTCTTGAAGACGAGAAGATGGGCAACATCTATCGCTGGACAAAGATTGCCGGACAGTCTCTCCCATTTATGGCTGACTTCTTCCTGACTGGCGGTTATGGTGGTATTACTAAGGCTATCAGCCGAGGAGCCTTGAAGTTCGCTGCTAAGCGTGGCATGGGCAAGGTGGGTGCTGCCATCTTGAAGAACACTGGTATCGTGGCTGGCGATGTTATCGGCTCGTATGCGATGGCAGGATCAGAACAGGCGATGAAGACTGGAGCAGACATCATGCAGCGACATCTGGGTAATTTGTATCAGGATGAGAAGGGTGATTACAAGTTCGGTACTTTCGATGAGAACGGAAATCTCCTGCATGATGGTGGCGAGTCTATGGGTACTGCTCTCTATAAGGGTCTGACCTCTGCTATGGTGGAGAACTATACTGAGAAGCTCTTCGGTCATAGCTATGGTATCAAGAAGGGTGCAATCAACTTCATGGAAAAACATGGTATGAATGCTTCTGCTGAGTTCTTCAAGAATATCGGCAAGAGTGGATGGTACACCAATTCTAAGAAGTGGATGGAGAAGTTCGGCATCAATGGCTTCGGTGAAGAAGTGATGGAGGAAGAGATTGGCATTCCTCTTCATGCTCTATTGGATGGAGACAATAAGTTCTCTGACCTCCTTGATACTAAACAGCAACTTGACATCATCGGTGGTATGGCTCTATCTGTCGGCTCTATGTATGCGATGGGTGCTGGCTCCCGACCAGTCAAAGGTGTGTACAATCGTTCCCAGTACTACCGATTCCGTAACAAGGTGAACGTGGCTGATAGTGATGCTCAGAACCTGATGGGCGATAAGTGGGCAGACATCAAGGATAAGATTGACAACACGACCAACGAGCAGATGGGTGGTGTTTTGGCTGATATTCTCAGACAGAGAGATACTATGAGCAAGGATCAGATTAATGCTGCCATCAACTATGGTATCAATCTGATGAAGATGCGTGGCTACAATGTTGCCAAGACTGCCGAAATGAATGCTAGAGAGATTACCAACGAGCCAACAACTCCTGAGGAGCAGCATCAAGAGGATATTGATAATGCTTACTCTGAGGGTCACGATGCTGATGATGCAGACAAACATGACATTCAGTTGGAGCATGAAGACCAGATGAAGACTCTTGCCGGATTGCTGAATATCTCCGAGCAGCAGTTGTCAGCTATGAATGATGATGAGCTTCAATCCCTGACTGGGCAGAACGACAAGATCGACCAAGCTATCTATGACTACCAGTTGTCTTCTGCTCGTTACCAAGGTGTGACAGATGATGCTCAGGATAAGATTGATATGGCGGCAAATCAGGCAGCTCAGCGTGTTGATATGTACACAGACAAGAGCCGTGGCTCCGTCCGTAACGCTACGGTTAAAGCTAGTGGTGGTGCTGAAGATTATGGTGTGTACATTATCTCCGGCAATATTGCTATCAACGAAGATGGCTCTATCAATGTAGCGGATAGCGATGATATGATTCTCTTCTATGATCCTACAACAAATTCTGTTGAACATGCTGATGCACTGAGATTCGCTGAACTGGGTGATGAAGTTCCTGCCGATGATGTGAAGGCTCAGGCGGTAGCTGATGCAAAGGAGAAGGCTATCAAGGAAGTTGCTGGCATTGTTGATGGCACAATAGATGTTGGCTCCCAGTTCAAGGTTACTGGTGCTGATGGTTTGGAACATACCTACGAGATTCTTGCCGACTATGGCGATGGTACTGCTGCAATCTCTATTGATGGTAACGTGGTAGAGAATCCATATTCGCTTGAAGACTTGCAGCAGTTGAAAGACTTGGAGGATCAGAAGAGACTGGAAGCAGCCAAGGCTCAGCGTGAGCAGATGGAGAAGGAGCGTGCTGAGCAGCAGACTCAGGAGACAGAGCAGCCAGAAGAGACTCAGCCTTCTCTTGACTTCAATCAGATTCTTAATGATAATGGTAACGTGGTGCTCGCTGATGTTCTCGGCAAGGATGGCAACACTAAATATCCAAACTCCCAGTTGTTCCTCATCCGTGATTCAGGTGCCAAAGCTAAGGTGATGGAGTTGAAGAGTGATGGTACTCTCGTTCCTCATGCGGTAAACAAGAAAGATGTGAGAACTGCTACTACTATGACACTCGATGAGTATAAGCAAGCATTTGCTGACTCCTCAATGATAGAGGATAATAGTGGTGCGATAGAGGGCGGTAGAGGTGGAATAGAGGTGAATGATGAACTCCCACCAGTTCCTGATAATGTGACAATCAATGGTGATGGAACATACTCTGTTGATGGTGCTGTGCAGGGTGGAGAAAATACTACTGCTCCTGCTGAACAGACAGAACAGACTCCTGCTATGACTCTCGAAGATGGAACCATCGTGCCTATGCTGGAGGATGGCAATCCTGATTTCTCGAAGTTGACTGCTGATCAGACTGCTGAGTTGTATGACTCCCAGTTTGGTGAGGATGCTGATAGCGTAATCAGTGGATGGGTATCTGATGCCAAGAAAGCACTCGACAAGGCAAACAATATGACCGTGAAGGGTAAGAACTTCGTGGAACAGAAGGCGGCAAAGGAAGCCAAGGAGAAGGCGATTGCTGATGCTCAGGCGGCTTATGACTCTGCTATCGCTATCCGTGATGCCTACAACAGCAGACAACTTGCCAAGGTTGAGGATGATGCAGATGGTAGAAAGAATCTCATTGAGAAGGCAAGAAGAAAGTTCTCTCGATTGAAGAGTGCGGTGAAAGATGATGCAGAGGCAGTATCTCAGCTTTATAAAGATGTTGTCGGTTCACTCCTGCATCGTCTGTATGATGGCACTGGCATTGATGTGACTGATACGATTCCGCTTACTGCTGAGGAATATGTGGCTAGCAATCTCGGTGCCCACTCTCTCAACTATGAGGGAACAGAGACAAGCAAGGGTGTAAAGCAGGAAACTGGATTGAGCAGAGAAGACTTTGCCAAGACTCAGCTCCTCGCTGCTGATGGCAAGGGAACTACCATTGATGATCTCGTACATAGCCTGTGGGAGAATCGTCCATCCAACCTTGAATCTCTCGATACTCAGGATATTCGCAATGCTCTTATTGGTGTGCTCAATAGCGGTTTCAAGGCTTCGGAAGCTAGAAACTATATTGAGAATCTCCGTATCGCTCAGGCTGAGAACATTCTTGAAGAGCAGAATAAGGCGGCTGACAATGCTGCATTCGCTGAGGAGAATAAGGCAGAATCAGAACAACAGACTGAAACGGCTCCTGAATCTGAGGAGAAGACTGGGGAAGATAATTCTGATGAGATTAATGATGAGGAGAATGAGCAGACAAATGCTCCTGAGGTTCCTGAGGATGCAACGGACGAGAATCCGCTTGGTGCTCAGCGTGACCAAACAGACCTTCCTTTCTCTGCTAGAGACAATGGAACACAGCAGACTACATCTGAGCGTGCTGCTGATGTAGAGAAGAATAAGGTGGATGATATGAAGGTCGTTGACAATATCGTGGGCGAGAAGACTCGCAAGGCTTTCGAGAGACTGGCTAAGATGATGGGTGCTAACATTCAATGGCAGTACTCTGACAAGTTGGGTAACGGCTGGATTCAGGAAGCCAAGGATGCCGATGGCAACGTTCATCGTACCATCTTCATCACCCTTGACTCTTCTATCACGGAAGGTGCTCAGTTTATCTTCGGTCACGAAATGACTCACCAAATCAAGAGCCTGAACCCTGCTGCATACAATGAGCTGACCAAGCTTGTGCTCGATACCTATGGCTCTGATGCCTTCGACAAGGCGATAGACGAGACGATGAAGAGATATTCCGATGCCGGATTCTCTGGACGTGCTAGAGATTACTATGCTGAGGAGGTGGTTGCTGATGCGGTAGGAGAAATGATTCGTGACCTCAACTTGGCTCACACTCTCGCCATGAAGATGTCTCATCCTCTGCTCGCTGCTATACATGAGATTTTGCAGAAGATCAAGATAGCATTCTATGGCACTGAGTATAGCGATGTGACCAAGAACATCATCCGTTCTATCGAACAAGCCTATGTGAGGACTGCCAATGGTCAGGTGACGAACTCTGAGACTGGTGAAGACGTTTCCTTCTCTCTACGTCAGAAGCCTGAACCTAAGAAGAAGGGTATCGGCTACAAGGTGTTCGTATTGAAGGATGGCAAACTCTATCCACCAATGGTAGCGAACCCTAATGGTGCTGCTACTCCAGTTGGTGTATGGCTCGATGCTGATGCTGCTCCTATTGCAGGAGAAAGTAAGACTGGCAGACCTCAGGTAAAGCAGGGCGGCAAGGGAACACAAGGCGGTAGCGGTAAGCTGGCATACAGACCAGGCTGGCATCTTGGTGTAGTGCCTTACGCTATCCAGTTCAACCGCAAGGATGCTGAGGGAAACAAGACTCTCTTCCCTAAGAACTTCGTCTTCGCTGAGGTGGAGTATGCTGCTGATGTAGATTATCAGGAGGAAGCTCGCCAAGAGGGTATCAACCCATCCGGCAAGTATCAGCATTCACTCGCTGGCTTGAAACATCTGCCTACTGATGGCTATTATATGTATCGTACCAATCCGAACCCTGAGACTGATCCTTGGGTGATTACTGGTGCGATGAAGGTGAACCGTATCTTGACCAGAGCAGAGCAAGCGGAACTTGTGAAGAATGCTGGTCGTGAACCTCAGCAGATTCAGGAGGGCGATATTGTTACTGATGATGTTGTGAACAGCATCAATCAGGAAATAGCTGATGCTCCTAAATTCTCGTTGAAGTCAAAACCAGTTCGCTTTGAAGCTGGCAAGAAACTCAGCGATGAGGAGAAGAAGGAAGTTCTTTCTACATTGAAGGATGCCTATAAGGTGAATGGTGTTCCTTATCACATAGAAGAGACTGCTGGCGGCAAGGAGAAGAGAGTGTATGAACCTACTGCTGATAGCTATGTTGTGAGCGATATTACAAATCGCCCACTAAGATACTATATCACTTTGCCTGATGGTCGTGTGGCTCATCCAACCGAGGTATATCCTAATATCTCAGACAATGAAGTGAAGTCTTCGGCTACCAAGCAGGGCTTGCTTGATGAAGAGGTTGACCAGATTGTTAGTGCTGCCATTGGCAACATGAAGGATATTGCCGACAATGCCAAGGCGATAGAGGTGCTGACCGAATTGCAGAATCTCCCACATGAGACACATGATGTAGGCTACGGCTTAAACCATGCACGTTCATACAACTATAAGACTGGCATCTTCACTTCTGATGCTGCCCAAGCTATTGACTATGTTGTAAGGCGAATGAGAAGAAAGGAAGATGTTCCTGCCGAGATTCCTGCTGCTTTGAAGAAGGCGGTGGCTGATAGCTATGGTATGGTTGATAACCTCATTGATGGCATGAGCACTACCAAGTTCTCGTTGAAGAAAGATGGTATGCGCTCTCTGCTCGATGTAGATGGCAAACCAGTTGTTGTTCGTGAGGAGAACGGAAACGTGGACTTGAACTATCGTACATGGCAGGATGAGAAGGAACTTGTAAGGGATGCGCTTGTGACCGATGCAGGGCTTGAAGAGGACGAAGCTGATGCCATGATCGCTCAGGCTGATGTGGTTGCTGATGCTATGAAGTCTTATATGGATAAGTACCCTAGATTCCGTGACTACCAATACGCTCCTGCTGGAAACCGTGAAATTATTCGTGACAATGGTGATTATCTGTCTTGGGACTACTCTTTCAACTGCATCAAGAAGGATGCTATGAATGCCGTTATGGACAAACTTGTGTCACTTGGTAAGAGCAGCCACCTTGGTGTGACTCAGGTGGAAGCTATCAAGAAGATACTCCAAAAGCATAAGTTCCTTACACCTTGTGTGATGTGCTACGTGGAAGGCAAGAGAAAGGTCTTGAAGCAGAGTAAGGCGGATGCACAGAAGTGGAACTCTGTCAGGGAATACGCTGGCTTGGAAAACAAGGAAATGGGAGAACCTACCGAGTTGACAGATGAACAGCAGACCGCATTGAAGAATCTATCCAATGGTAAGGCTCATATTGATGGTATTGATGATTACTCTGTTCAAAAGATAGCCAACCTGATGCTGGATAATGATATTCTCCGTGGTAACTTGAACTATGAGTGGATGATGTCTCCAAGTTCTTTCACGCAGATGTATAACAAGTTTGGTAATACTGATCTTATGAAGTATATGACGCTTGGTCAGTATCGTGGCAAGCAGTTACTGGAAGCAACACCTTTCTCTATCAACAACATTCCAAGAGAACTATATTTGAAGATGTATTCCGCTTTGGAACTGAAAGAAAGAGGTGGTCTTCGCCAGTTCTCCTATGAGGATGCGAGAGCGATGATGTTCTTTGACTATTACACCCAGTTCCTCCTGATGCAGGGTGCTCGTTCTCCTGAGCATCTGTACACAAAGCGACCTTTCATGCCTGAAATGTTCGGCAAGACTGGTGCTATGATTAACCAGAGTCTCATCGTTGATGTTTGGGGCGGTGACAAGTGGCATCAGGATGCGCTCGGTCTGTCTGATTCTGAATACGATTCATGGCTGAGAGAGAACGCTGGATTCATTCCAAGAGGTGCCCTGCCTGCCGACAATGCAGACTATAAGGAAGGAAGTACCGAATTGGTTCCTGCTTGGAGCGTTGAGAGTTTTCCTCTTGACAAGGCGATGGAGAATATACATAACAGAGATTTCAAGGGAAATGTCGGAAATACGATTGTGGCTCCTTCTCACAAGTTTATTCAGTGGGCATTGGACAATCCTGATATTCACATGATTCTCGCCTATCATGCTGCTGGTGGTTCTCCAATTATGAAGGCTCTGAGCGGATATGATAAGGCTACGGCTATGGATGATGGCTACCATACTCTTGGTACTGACGGAAAGGCTATCAAGACTATTGACGATAAATTAACTGGTGTAGAGATTAGTGGTGGTGCTTTGCAGTGGAATCGTCTGCTCAGAAAGAATGGATATGATGCCAAGAAAGCTGCACAGACATACCTTGATTTCTGTAAGGAGAACGGATTCACTCCGATGTTCAACTATGAAGGAGTGGTTGATCATCCGAACTACTACAAGATGTTGACAGACTTCCGTGTCTATGATGAAGACGGAAAGAGTATAAGACAGAAGGGTGTGAAGGCGGTTCTCCCTGATAACTGGCAGGAGATACTCAACAAGTATCTGGAGCAGGAACAGACTTCTTCTGAGCAAGTAAGCAAGGTTACTCTTGATGAGAATATCATGAAGGAGATAGATGCTGCCACCAAGTTTACTTCTATCGAATTAGAGGAACGAGATAGTATCATGTCTCTGTTGCAGAAGATATACGGTAAGGGAAATGTAGAAGTACTTGGGCAGAATGAGTTTGACGTATCTTTGGATGGTGCGACAAGTGATGGTCGTGCCCAGATGTTGCGTGACATGGGCGGTATGGTATATGGCTATGCGGCTGGTAATAGAATCGTTCTCAATGAATATGTGTTCAATGCCAATACTCCTTTGCATGAACACGCACATCTTTATATGAAGGTGCTGAGTGCCTTCAATCCTAGACTATATCAAAGAGGTATGGAGTTGTGGAGAGATACCCCACAATGGAATGATGCAAAGAGTGATATTGAGAGATTGGGTGAGGAACCTACAGATGATCGTGTCTTCTCTGAGTGCATGGCTCAGTTTACAGGTACTGCCAACGAGGATGTTATCTCAAAGGTGACTGGTGTCACAGACAAGAACTGGATTCAGAAGGCATTGGAGTGGATGAAAGAAATGTGGAATGGTGTGAAGTCTGCCTTCAAAAGATGGACAAAGGGTGACTTGGACGCATTGACTGCTGATGATTTCGCCCACCTTCCTTTGCGTGCATTCTATGATACTGAGGAGAGAAACGCTTATATCAAGAATGTGAAGGCTCTGAATGATGCTGGCGGTTTCGATGGCAGTATTCGTTTCTCTCTGAAAGAAGAAAAGGAGAAGATTGTGACTGATGCCAAGGCAAACGGAACCTATATGACTGCTCCTAATGGTGAGAAGACCAAACTGGATGCAGAACAATGGGCAACCGTCCGTACTGCCAACTTTAAGAACTGGTTCGGTGATTGGGAGAATGACCCTGAGAATGCTTCCAAGGTGGTGGATGAGAATGGTGAACCTATGGTGGTTTGGCATGGCAGAAGTGCCGAGTTCAACACCTTTGAGAAGAAGGAAGGTGTCCGCTTTATCATGGGGCTTGAAGACAAGGTGAAGGCAGAAGGATTCTTCTTCTCTCCTGATAAGGGCTTGGCTGAGGAGTTTGCATCCAATTCGTCTAGACACCGTGGCGGCAAGGCTAATGTGGTTCCTTGTTTCCTGAATATCCGAAGACCGATGGATTTGACTGGCGAAGACTATGATAGAATCTACGAAGATGTGACTGGCTGGGAGTACATGGTGGGCATGGACACTCAGGACAATCTTTGGGGTATCATGGATGAAGAGGGCATGGCTGACAAGATTAAGGAGAAAGGCTATGATGGAGCCATCTTTGTTGAAGAGGTGGATGATAGCTATGAGCCTACCAAGATTTCCTATTGTGCTCTGGATGCCAACCAAATCAAGTCTGCCGAGAATAACAATGGTGATTTCTCTGCCGACAACAATGATATTCGTTTCTCTCTGAAAGCGATGATGGAGAAGCCTGAGGGATGGAAGCAAGCCAACAAGAAGGCTATACATATTGCTGAAGCTATAGAGCGTGACCCTAAGTTTTCTTTGAAGAACCTTGATGGCACTCTCATTAAGGCTGGAACGTACTTTAGCGGTGGCGGTCTTGTTGAGGAAGGCTTGAAGGGTATCATCGACCCTGTGGTGGCAGTTGAGTATGATGAGAAGATAAGCGGTGTATATCGCAATAACTTCGGGCAGCATATCGTTACTGCTGATGTCCGTGACGTTGATCCAAAGGAATTGGTGAAGCAGATAGATGGCGAGGTGGAGTACTTCCATGCCAGCCCCGTCTGCAAGAACTATTCTCAGGCGAAGAGTAACCATTCAGAGGTGGAACTTGATAAGGAGACTGCTGCTAGTACTGCCGAGTTCATCAATGCCGTAAAGCCAAAGGTGGTGACCATTGAGAATGTGAAGGGGTATAAGGATTCGGAAGCGATGAAGATTATTACCGATGCTCTGGATGCCAACGGCTATACTTGGGATGCAGATGTGTATAACGCTGCTGACTATGGCGGCTATACCAACCGAGAGAGATTGATTGTCCGTGCGGTTCGTGATGGCAAACTCCCTGCCAAGCCAAAGAAGATGGCGCACAAGAGTGGATGGTATGAAGCTGTGGCTGATATTATCCCGACCCTGACCGAGAAGAAGAATGGTGTGGCTCCTTGGATGGATATTCGCTTGAAGGCTGATGGCATTGACTGGAGAAACATAGACAAGCCATTATATGTGATGGGTAGTGCCTATGCTGACGGAAAGGTTCCTCACGCTTTCGCTGATGAACTGCTGCCAACGCTCCGAACGAAGAGCGGTGATGTGATTGTGATGCCTGACGGTAAGGTATATCGTGCCATGGGCAGAGTGCTCGCTAGAGTATCAGGAGTGAGCGATGATTACAAGATGCCATTCTCTGAGAATCTGAGCCATACCATCATTGGCAACGGAATCCCTACCCAGTTGACGGAACATGTGATTGCTCCTCTGCTTACTGGCTCTGACCCTAAGTTTAGCATCCGTACCTATCATGGTACTGGTGCAAGCTTTGACAAGTTCGATTTATCTCATGCCTTGGAAGGCGAGGGAAGTGAGAGCTTCGGGCATGGTGTGTATGTTACCAACTCTAGCAAGATTGGACGTGAGTATGCCCAGAGAGCAAAGAATAGAAAGATGGAAGACCTCTATAAGAATATGCGCTACCCTGATGGGGTGAAGGGCGATATTTTCAAGAGAAGAGTCTTTGGTGAAATGGTGAACGATGTGGCTACTGGCGGTAGTGTGGCAAGTGCCAAGGAGTTTGCCAAGAAACGTGTTGGTGCTGATGCCAACGATATTCTGCGTACCCTTGAAAACTTGAAGGATAGAGAGAAGGGAACAGAATATGAGCAGAACTTGAAGGATAGACTTGCAGAGTATAAGGAAGGTTTGAAGTGGATTGATTCCCTTGATGAAGATTATCTGACTCAGGGAAATGCCAACCGTTATGATGTGGATATTCCTGATGATAATGGTAGCAACTATCTGGATTGGGAAGGAACGATTCCTGATTCCTTGGATAAGCAGAAGGTGGCAGAAGATGCCTATAAGGTACTATCAGATAATCAAGGTTTCAATGATTTCAAGGCTACTCCTCTTAATGATTTCATTGCTCATACATTGAAGACTTATGTTAACACAACAGATGTGGCTGGAAGAGTTGAGAAACTGAAATCAGATATTAAGGATGTGATTGAGAATTATGTGGCAGATGAAGATGTACTTGCTTTAAACGAGTATTTGAAGGATGCTACTCCTGATGATGTACTCGCTACCATCTGGTACAATGACCTAGTTAAAGATATTAAGGATGCTGACCTTGGTGAGGAACTTTATAGAAAGTTGAGTACTTATGTAGGCGATAATGCAGCCAGTCAGATCCTTTCCGATAATGGTCTTGTCGGTATCAAATATCCTGCTGGACTTATTCATGGAGGTGCTAAAGAAGGCGATTACAACTACGTGATATTCGATGAGAACAATGCCAATATCGTGGGGAATACCCGATTCTCCTTGCGCTATGACAAGTTTGAGCACGACTTGAACCAGTGGAAGAAGGATAACAATCTGCCTAAGGATGCCCAGCGACCAACCATCCCACAACGCAACGCTGGCGAGAGTGCCGTTGACTTCCTGAGGAGAGTGGACGAGTACCGCAAGATGATGGCTCTGTGGAAGACTGCTCCAACCTACGAGCAGCATCTTCTGAGTGATGATACTGCCCTTGGAGAGTTCAACCGAGAGTTGCAGCGTGGTTCTGTGCTCAAAAGAATCGCCTTTCAAGATAGTATGCTGGCTATCCGTAAGGCTCAGGAAGCTATCATGAAGGAAGTGGGTGTTGACCGCCTGAATATGGCTGAGGATGCCTATACTGCCGAGAACAGAAGTCACGGCAAGGGAAAGAACGAGTTTGAGGAGTACAACAACGAGTTTCTGCAGCCACTCAGAAAGGCTTATCATCAGATGAAGAAGGTGCTGGGCGATAGCTACGACAACGTGCGAGTCTATATGATGGCTAAACACGGATTGGAGCGTGATGCCCAGATGGCATTCAAGAAGTCACTGGAAGCTGACTATGAAGATGTGAATCAGAGAAGTGCAGCATACAAGGCATACAAAAACGACTTGGATCGTGTGTCTAATGATGCCGACTTGGAGTTTGGCAGGGTAGATTTCACAACTTGGAGACAGAAGGATAATGCTCTCCGAGGAAAGTACTCTCCATCCTATATTGACTACCGCTACGATGATAACGGAATCGCCTACGATTATTCCGGCTTGTCTTCACTCTTCGATGGTTCAGACTTCGAGGAAGCTGCCCACAAACTGGTAAGGGATGTGGAGACCAAGCATCTTGCCGAGGTTCAGGCTCTTTGGAATGCTACGAATGCTGCCACCAAGAAGATTCTTCGTGATGGCTTCAAGGCTGGAATGATGAGCAAGGATGCCTACGAGTATGTGAAGGGTATGTATAGCCATTACATTCCTCTCCGTGGCTGGGATGGCACTACTGCCGACCAAGTCTGGGACTATATCGGTGGCGGCAAGGGTGCGTTCAATCAGACATTGAAGACTGCACATGGACGAACCTCTATCGCTGATGATCCTATCGCATACATCGAGAATATGGCAGAGAGTGGAATCCTGCTGAACAACAAGAACTGGGTGAAGCAGCACCTGATGCTCTTGGCGCAGAATTATCCAACCTCCCTGCTCACCCTGAGCAAGGCTTGGTATGTGAAGAGTACGGATGCCAACGGCAACGAGGAGTGGATTCCTGCTACCCCTCAGATTACTTCTCAGATGAATAGTAATCAGGTGAAAGCTGCCATTGATGCTTTCGAGCAGAAGATGGAGCAGATGGCGCAGACTGGTGATGCTACCCAGCAGAGAGACGGACTGAACATTGCCTATCCTCAGACTCATAGCGAGGAGAGAGAACATGAGGTAAGAGTGATGAAGGATGGCGAGGAGTATGTAATCTACGTGAATGGTGACCCTCAGTTGGCTCAGGCGATGAATAATACCAGAGCACACCTAGTAAGAGAGATTCAGAGCGGCAAACTGGATAGGGCTGCTGCTTGGTTGGGAAGAAAGATGGCTGCTGCCTACACTAGTCTTTCTCCTCTCTTCATCCCTTCCAACTACTTCCGAGACCTGACTATGACTCTGGCTTCTACCGCTATTCGTGAGGATGGTAGATACAATTATCTCCTCAGAAAGAATCTGGCTACCTCTTGGAATCTCGGTTTTATGCTGAGAGACTATCAGAACGGCAAGTTGAGAGAGAAGGTAAGCAACGGAAATGCTACGGCAAAGGAACAGATGTTCTATGACTTCATGATGAATGGTGGCGAGACTGGCTTTGTCTCTTCGCTTGACGTGGAAGACTTGAAGAAGAAATTCAAGAACGACTTGAAGGATTTGGATAGATGGAAGGCGAACCCAGTAAAGGTAGGGCACACCATCATGGATGGCATTGAGTTCCTGAACAGAGCGATTGAGGATAGTAACCGATTTGCGGTCTATATGACTTCCATCCAGTATGGTCGTTCCATTGATGAGGCTGTGAATGATGCCAAGGACGTGACCTTGAACTTCAACCGCAAGGGTACTGGCGAATATGGCTGGCAGATGGTTAGAAATCTCTATCTCTTCATCAACCCAGCGGTACAGAGTTTGCAGACTCTTGGTGCGCTTGCCAAGCATCATCCTTTCAAGTTTACGGCTGTTACTGCATCGTGGTTGGCGAGTGGCGTGCTGGTTCCTATCGTTAACGCTGCCTTGATGAGTCTGTTGGGCGGTGATGATGATAAGGATAAGTACTGGCAGTTCACCAAGTGGGATAGACGAAACAACCTTATCATGTGGGTTCCTTTCACTCATGAGTATGTGAAGATTCCGCTTGCTCAGGAGTTCCGTGCTTTCTACGGAGTAGGCGATATGATTGCATCCAAGATGATGGGTGGCGAGTTGGCAGAAGAGAGTTGGAACCAGTATGCAGAAGACTTGCTCGGTCAGGTAGTGGATATGCTTCCGCTAGACCCGACTGGATATGATGGTAATATTGCTGTCAGTCTAATGCCGAATGCTATCCGCCCAGTTTTTGAGTTGGCTTTCAATGTTGACTTTACTGGCAAACCATTATTCAAGGACACAGAGTACAACAAGTATGACCCAAACTTCACCAAGGCATACGTGGGCACTCCTGATTGGCTGGTGCGAGTATCTAAGATGGTTAACTCAATCGGAAATGACTATCCTGATGTACAGCAGAATGCCATAGATGCTTTTGGAGACCCAAGATACAATCTGAACAACCCAGCGGTGGTTGATCACGTCTTATCTTCCTATCTCGGTGGTGCTTACACCATGGGTAGTCAGGTGCTCGGTGTCCTCACCAAGTCACTCAACGACCCGAAGGAAATCAAGATGGCAGACATACCATTGGTAAGCAAGTTCGTGAGCAACCCAGATGATAGACCAGTCACAAAGAAGCAGGGTGATGAGTTCTGGAATATGAAGGAGAATCACGACCGAGCAGCCAATACCCTGAGCAAGTTGAAGAAGCAAGCTAAGGTGGATGGCGATTACTCTATGCTGGAGCGGTTCTACGGCTCAGAGGAATACAAGCAGTATAAGCAGGAAGATGTGAAGGTGAAGAAGTATGAGGAAGACAAGAAGAAGGAACGTGCTGAGGAGAGTGGGGAGGAGTATAGACCTCACAAGCTGAATGCCGAGGATATATACAAGGCTCACGCTACTCCGAAGGATGATTTCGAGGACTTGAAGCTGAAACAACTCTACACCAAACTGAACGGATTCAAGTCTGCCTACGACCTCTTGGTTGATACGGCTCCTAGTCAGAGCGATGGCTACTACAATACCAACAAGGCTGCCATTGATGCCATTGACGAGATTTCCCTTGACAAGCAGGAGATTTCCGAGTTGAAGAAGGGCTTCTTGGAAGATGGTAAGGATGCCTACAATGCCGAGGATATGAAGAGAATCCGTGAACTGAGAAAGCGAATCCTCTCCGTTCTGGAGCCAGCCAATAAGGTGGTTGTGGCTAACCAGAAGGCGAAGGCTGAGAAGAAGTAATGCAAATATGACTATCCCCCGAAGGAGCTATGCTTTCGGGGGATAATAGTCTCTAGGCAAGGAATCTGCTTTCAATCCGGCACAAAAGACCCTTGATTTGATAGGGAAAAGTTTCAATCTGAAAGTATTAACAAAGATTATACTTTAAATTCCCTCAAAATAACTTCGTTTTCAAAAAATCCCATTATCTTTGCTGATACTAAGAACATCTGTTTATCAGATATTTAAATCAACGGTTTAATACCATTAAACTTAAAAAACGAAACGCTTATGGACAAAGATGAAAATGAACAACGTGTCAACAGAATGTTCGGTGAGATTGTTAAGCTTATCCCCGAACGCAGCAAGATCAAGACAGATTTGCTTTATTTCAAGTATGCCCCCATACTCGTCATGCTTATGAGATGGTATGGTGTATCTCAGTTCTATGACAATAAGATGGAGATTACTCTCTGGTATGAGGAAAACGAGGAACCTGTCTGGTTCTTCATCACCTACATTCTCTATCCTATCTCCTTATGGAAAGGTCAGGTGCTCCACCGATTGTGTATAGAGTGGCGCATCCCTATCCTCTATACCGCAGGAGTCAACGTGATACATGTGATGTTTGGTTCTGTTATAATCACAAACCAGATGTTTTATTGCGATGTCTTCCTGATCAGTCTCATCTTAATATTGTATACTTATGTCGCAATTAGTAAATTACAGCATCATCGAAGCAGGACTTCGTGCTCTTGCTGATAAGGCTCACGAATCAGCAGTAGCCCAAGCGGAAGGCAAACCTATCCCTTGCGGTCTATCAGAGAATGATATGGAGCTGGTGGCACTACTTACTGCCATGATGAATGATACCCAAGCCAACAAGGGCTGGTGTGCTCACGAAATGGGGAAGTCTATCTCTTCCTTTGAGAAGTATGTTCACGATGGAAAGATACCTGAGGGCATCCACGACCAGTTCGGTCACGAAAAGAAGTGGAACAAATCGCTCATCAGGTTCTTCGCCAACAAGAAGGCTTTCTTCCGCAAGCAAGCCCGAAAGTATGGCATAAGCATATAGCATCAGCTACACATTATTATATATAGGAGAGACCCAATCGCCCCTCCTGTATTTTTACGACCTTTTCCGTAACCATAAATCTTTGCTCATCACACACTTATAGAACCTTTTACGAGTTTATCAATCTCTATCCATATTATTCGTATCTTTGTGCTCGTAACGTTACAAAGTGAGAATCATAATTTAGTGTTTAACAAAAAAGATTTCAGGATAATATGGAAAGTAAAACGTATGTATTCGGAAACGAAGGCTCAACATCCAACAATGGGATGCTCGGTCTTCTCGCACCCCTTCTCCAGAAGCAGGGTGTTGACCCAAATGTCCTTCTTGCCATGAAGGGAAACAATGGTTTCGGTGGCGAAGGTGGATGGTTTATGTGGGTAATCTTCCTCTTCTTCCTTATGGGCTGGGGTGGTAACGGCTGGGGAGGTTTCGGCAATAATGGTCGTGGTGGTCTCGCCAACGAGATTAACAATGACTATGGTCGTGGTCTCCTGATGGATGCCATCGGTGGTAACCGCAATGCACTCAGCAATTTGGCTACCCAGTTGAACTGCACAGAAGGTCAGATTCAGAGTGCTATCTCTGCCCTGACTTCTCAGGTTCAGAACGTAGGTAATCAGGTTGGTATGAGCGGTATGCAGACTATCAATGCGCTGCAGCAGGGTAATATGCAGATTGCTCAGCAGATTGCAAACTGCTGCTGCGAGAACCGCTTGGCTATCTGCCAGCAGACTGGAACCTTGCAGAATGCCATCAACAATGTAGCTACTGGTCAGGAGCGTGGTTTCGCTAACGTAGCTTACGAAACCCAGCGACAGACTTGCGACTTGCACAACGCTATCAAGGAGAGTACTCAGACCATCGTTGACGGTCAGAAGCAAGCTGAGTTCAGGGAAATGCAGAACAAGATTGATGCCCTCCGTGAGGAGAACAGCACCTTCAAGTCTTCTGCTATGACCTCTCAGATTGTTGGTCAGGCGGTGGCTCCTATCAATCAGGTATTGGCTGGCTTGCAGAATGAGGTGGCTGGTATCAAGTGTAAGTTGCCGGAGACCGTGACTACTCCTTACAGCCCATTCACTGCAGTTCCTAACTGCGTGGCTTATCAGGCTGGCTTGTATGGACTGAATGCTGCTAACAATGCAGGATTCTGGGGTTAAAGAAAGGAGGCTGCTATGTTATGGTTAAGACCTTATACTTGGGTGAATCGTAATGGCTCGGCAGCTATCGCTTCTACTGGCGTGAAGGTGAATACTTCCGATGTGGTGTTCACCTTCAAAAACCACGCTTTCGTGAATGCCAGCTACAGAGGAACGATTTTCGTAAATCTGCGTCAGGCTATTCCTACTGGAACGACTGGTACGCTGCCTATCCTTTTCGAGACCAACGGAGCAACACAAGCTGTTAGCAAGTTCAATGGCGAACCATTGACGGTTGCAGATGTGCCGGGTACTGGAGTGGTTCAGCTCTGGTTCGAGCGAGATACTAACACCCTTCAACTAATGACGGGTATTGTTTAACAACAGAATAGATAATAGGAGATTACATTATGTTTCAAGGTTTAAGAACAAATTCTTTATTCTATGTCCTAGACAAGGGCGAGAACCCGAACTTGCGAATCGGTCAGGTTGTTTCGGTGAGCAACCCTCAGACGAGATACCCTTCTTTCAATAATGGCTTCACTCCTCAACCTATGGAGACTGTGGTTGATGTGAAGGTGAAGATCAATGACGAGGAAGTGGATTTCAAGCAGCTACCTGCTAACGGACAGATAGCCAACGACAAGAATCTTGTGGTAAGCGATAGCAAGGATGCCATGAGTTCCGAGGTCGATGCAATGCTGAGACAATCCAAGGCGATACTGGAGAGCGTAGATTACCACGAGAGAGTCGTTAAATCTTGTGAGGGAATGCTACTGCAGCTCAACCCCCAGATAGCCAAGGAGAAGGAACAGACCGAGAAAATCAACAAGCTTGAAGGCAAGGTTTCCGGCATTGAGGGCAAGATTGACAAGATGATGGGATGGCTCCAACAGACCATGAGCAAGTAATCTCCTACCTATTTATTCATTAAATCTTATGATTATGGTAATGATTGAGATTACAGAAGATAAGTTCGATGATTTGTATGACAACATCGAATCCATGCTTGGTTTTGGCAGCAAGGCTATGTCTTGTCTGAAAAAGATGAAGCAGGAGCGTATGGGTGAGCGTATGCCTGATTATCGTGACGATTGGCGAAGAGAACGTGAGGAGCGTGAAGAGCGTGAGAACAGACGTAGATTCAACAACGTCAATTATGATTGGAACTACCCAAACCGCTATGGTGAAAGAGGTGGTGGCGGCTACAATGGTGGCGGTCGCTAGTGTTTAACTTGGGAGTTTGGTAGCGGCATTTTTTGTCGGAACCAGACTCCCATTAATATTCAGCAATATGGGAAAATGCAGAATGCCATTGGATATGTATGACCTCAAACCTGAGGCAATGGTTGCCTATCTCAGATACAATGGCTATCATTTCAGCAAGAAGATGTGTGAGTGGGCGGTGAAGCAGATGTATAAGTACGACCCTTCTACCAAGCGTGATGTAAGTATCTCGTTTTGGGATAAGGAGAAGGTGGATGCCTTGCTGCTTGGTCAGGGTGTAGATGTGAAGAATAAGATAGGCTACGACCATGTATATGTGGCGAATATGGCTAGGGCAGACTTCTACAAGTCTTCCATCAAGGATGAGGAGCAGCTAGCCCAGTTTATCAAGGATATGGTGGATGATGCCGACCAGAAGGATGGATTCATCTTCAACCGATTCTATGCCGACTGCTGCCACAACGGAGTGCCTATCCCTTGGGAAGATGTGTTATGATCAGAAGAGTAATACAACTCCCGAAGTACGATTGGAGCATAGTATGTTTCATAGGTTATCAGCCGGATGATGCCGATGAGATATGCCATGCTCTTTTTGATATTGGATGCAGCGGCAATCCGTTATCAGAAGCCTACGTGCATCTAACCAAGCAGAGTGCAGATAGGGGTCTTACCTATTCTAACCTAGCCGAAAGGAGGAGTGTTCTTGCTATCGGGAAATGTGAATCTGATGGCAGCATCATTAACACGATTGGTCATGAGCTTCTTCATGTGGTAGCGCATATATGCGAGCAGGATGGAATTGATATGCTAAGCGAGGAGCCATGTTATATGATGGGGAGTTTGTGCGAGCAGTTCTTCAAGGTGTATTATTAATGTGTATGGGGAGGAGGTTTGCTATTTACTTGGTGGATTGGTGCAGGCTTGCTGCAGAAGAAAAGGGTGAATCTTTCGACTCACCCTTCTTCTTTATATATAGATGCCTTTACTTACATAGGAAATAAGTATTTTTATATTCAGGTTGTAAGTAAAATACTTATTGACTTGCTCACCTCAACAAAACTAAGTATCTTTGCAGCGTTATCAGGTGATAACCTCAGCCACTATGTTTAGGAGTGAGGTGGCGGCTCCAAATAAAACAAGTTAATATGATAATAGTTAAGGGATATTTCAATGCTGTAGAATATGATGCTATCGTCAGATATGCTAGATTACTTCCTGAATCTGATGAACCTTACATCTTTGAAAGAAGTTCTAAAATGTACAATCTTATTCTTTTGAATGGAAGAGACTACACAAATGCTCCAATAGTATTAGGAGAATCTTAAAAGAAAAAGCTAGGTAGAACAAATCTACCTAGCTTTTTTATATTTACAAAGTCAGCTACTTAGAGTTCTCCGTAGAGTGCTTCACGTCAAGCTTGTTCCGTTCCATCCATGTTTACCCAAGCAGTACCATTCCAAAGAATTAATTTATTATTATAATATGCTAACATATTAGTATAATCAGCATTTAAATTACCTAATTTATTTTCTAATAAAATTATGTTATTTTTTATTTTAAAAAAACGTTCACCATTTATAAATAATAAACCATCAAATGCGTTGTTATTAGAATATGGTACAAAATCCTTAATTATTCCTGTATAATTTAAATAAATAACTTTATTATCGCCTATCATAACGTTTTTATTTATTCTATTTAATTTAGTAGGTTCATTAGTTATTTCTGTTCCTAAAAAATAGCATTCAGGCAACGTAAATTTTTTATTTATAGGAATACTAAGCCGAATGTTTTTAGCATATTTGGTTGTCTTATATGTACAATGCCAACTATTGTCAGTATCATTGTAAATATAATATTTTATAACAACATATTTATTTTCGTATTCAGTTATATCAGTATTCTCAGATACTAATACTATATCTAGATTTCTATTGTTAGAATTGATAAAAACTTCATTATTATTATATTTTTTCCCTTCAGAAGTCGCCTTGGGTAAAACTTCATAATTTCTATATATATCTATGTCAAATAATTTATTTATTAAATTACCTTTAATTAATGTGTCATCATCTATTATTCCTAATATCTTTGTTCTATTGTATAATTCATTGTTATTATTTAGATAAATTATATTAATATTATCACTAAATTTATATATATTATTCCATGCTTCTCTTACTACATTATCCCTAATAGTATATGTAATAGATGTATATTCAAGATTGAATGTAGAAAGTAAATTTATTTTATTGTTTCTGATGTTATTTTCTATTACAATATCACTAGCGCTCAAAGTGATAATATAACTATTAATATCCGAACTTTGAAACGAATTACAATTTATATATACACTACTACCATATGATGATAAATGTGATGATAATGATTTTGTATTTATATCATAATTATATCTACAAATTAATATATATGTTTTAAAATCAGGTAAATTATATTGTGCACTATTATTATCAATAGCAATATAATTTGATAAGTAATTAATACAATTATTTTCAAAATAATTATATGATACATTTACATCACCATACGCTAATATTGCGCAACCCCCATTGCGTTCTATACAATTATATAAAACATTTGTTGTATAATCAGAATCTAATACTAAAGGAATAAATTTAGAATTATATATTTCACATTTGCTAATAGTAAGTATATTACTAAAACCAGTACACAATATTCCATAATAACAATTTAAAATATAAATTTTTGTTATTAACGTTGACCACAAGTAATTAGCTTGAATTGCAGGACCATCAATATTTCTAATTCTAATATTGCTAAGGGTTATATAATTATATTTGTTTCCTAATAATAACCCACATTCTGCTAGCGATTTGTTATTAAAAATTTTATTTACATTATTAATATCACTTTCTGGAATTGTTCTATTACCATCTATCGTTAAATTATTAAATGAAACAGAAAGAACGTTATCTTTTTTATTAGCTAAACCAAATATAAATTCTACAAGTTTATTAGGTTTAATTATAGTTTCATCAAGACTTGCTCCTAAAATATTAAACTTTATATTATTAGGTAATTCTATTTTGTTGCTTATATAATAAATTCCAACTGACAATATTATATCAAATGGTTTATTATTTTCTAAGTTAAATAATTTGTAAAATATAATACTATTATCAAAATCTACATTGTTTTTTTCAGCGCCAAACCAATCTATACAAACATAATCATTTTTAATTGTACCGTTTAATTCAGTAAGAATATTTACATTACCACATAAATAACTATTGTTAAAACGAATAGTACCATTCTTCAAGCTTCCTCCACAAAACTTCAAGGTACATTCCTCCTGCATTTCAATGGTCTCACCATTCAAGTCAAAGTCATACCTAATTTCATAGATTGTGTTAGGCTGATTAATCATAACTGACGTTAAGATATTCTTCTTAACGCCACCAACGGTCTGGATATTCTTTTCCAGCACCTTATAGCCCTTGCCGGAAAACTCGGAAGGGTTATATGGACGGTTACCCAGAACAAGCTGCTTAATCTTGTTCCAAAACGCTACTAAACCTGTGTCTGTCAATATCTTCATTTTCAATAATCTTTAAGTTAATGAATTGATATAATCCTCTGTGATTTCTACAAAGGATGATAGCTTTGCCTTATCTTCATTGGTGTAGTCGTTAGACGAGAGACCCTTGCCTTCAACCTTGTCAACCTTCTTGCCCAATTCAGTCGTCAACGTTGTGGTCTTCACGTAGCCAGACAAGTCAACGCTTGTAGTAAACTCACCCAGCTTCTCATACTTGGTTGCATCGTAAGTGCCAGAAACATCACCCGTATAGATATATTCGGCATAGATGTTCCTGTCACCTGTAGTGCCAGCCTTCATCATGTAGATGTGTTTCTTGATACCAGTTGTAGGAAGTACTGTAACTACTTCCGCAAAAGTAGTATCAATGTTACCTAACTGCGACAAAGGCACATTACCATTACTATCAAGTGTGGCAACACCATTAGCCTTGCCTTTTTCCGAAGACTTAACAAACATACTCTTGCACTTATCCCACAGAGTAGTAAGTCCAGTCTTGCCTAAATAATTATATTCTGCCATAATAATAATATTTATATTGTTACTGTTTCTTGTCTAACAAGTCATTAACCTGCTCTGCAGTTAAATTAGAATCAATGAATGAATCCAATTTGTCAGATGTGTCGTACACTTTCTTGTTGATATTACGAACATAACCTATCATGTCATTTTCAGGCTCAGGCATCTGCTCATTTTCTGTGTCAGGAACATACGTACCTGCAATTATACTTTGTATATCATCCGCAGTAATTTCTTTAATGTTTGCTAACTTGTCTTTCATTTGCTGGATGTTTTTATCACTTTCCAGCATTCGGTCTAATAAATCTTGTGGAATACCAGTAGCAGCTTTCACAAGTTCCTTCAATACGTCCAAAGCATCTTTGACGGAAACCCCCGTGATAGGGTCTTTCACATATTTTGAGTATGTGAGTGTTCCGTCTTTTCTTCCGCTTACAAGTACATTATTATATTTTTGTTTAACTGCCATAATTATCTTTTTTTGATGTTGTATGTAAAATCATCAGGAATCAATTCGTCTGTGCAATAATAATGTAAATCTCCAAGTTCTGTATGGGTAAGTTCTGCTTCAAATCCAGCTTGTGTAAAAACTAGAGGAGAATTGCTGACAAACCAGATATATGGTCTTTCTTTTGAAGTTCTAATGGTTATAGCCTTGCCTTCAAAATTTGCATTAGCATTCGTAAGTTCTTCCAAATTTACGTTTGCCGGATTGAAAGTAGATAGAGCACCATAAAGCAGAGTCTCTTCTGATTTATTATTCAGCTCTATGTAATACTTGGTATTATACATACCACCCATTTCTCCTTCCACGATTCCTAATGGAATGTGTGATTTGCCATTTCTCTCTACAATTCGGAATAGCTTCTTTTCGATACTGCATAGGTCGTTTCCGTTATGCTTACCCCTTACTGTGATTCCGTAGATTCCTTCATCCAAATCGCTTGGGAAAGTAACCATGATTTCGCTATGCGGGTATGATCCATCAGCAATATCCCATATTTTTGAGGGCATTACTGCAATACATTCACCAAAATAGTCTGTCAGGATAACTTCTAGATTGCTGATAGCTGCTACATCTAGATATTCTAACATCTGTTTGTTTTGGCTAATGTACGCTTTCTGCATCTGAATAAAAAGAGAGAAAGAGTTACCTTTAACTATTTTGTAAATATCCATGTTACGTAATACTACACATTATTAATAATAGCGCAAAGATAGGCAGATTTTTTCATACCTATCCTTTATTCGTTTATTTATATTGGATTTTTTTAGATTAACCCCTTCCATCGTAAGAACTTGCGCTTGCGACTGCGCTTTCCTCTCTCGCTTTTGCAGTTGGTATGATAGACACAATCACGGAAGAGGTCTCTCGACTTCATATCCTTATCTACCAGTTTGGTCTTCTTGAAAGCCTCGAAGAGAGGGCGGTTCATAATCATCAGGTTGCCCTTCTCCGTAGGTAGGACAAAGTAGATTTCACCCTTGTTCTTCTTGGCTGCATAGTCTGCCTTAGCCGTAGCTTGGCGGTACATGATCTCGCATTTGATGCGCTTGAAAATCTTAGTAATCTTCATAATCGTAATTATTAACTGTTTGAAACTATATGATGGTCGCTGCCGAAACAGAAACCTTTTTTCTCATTACTCTAGTCTGATACATAACCATCTTCGGCATTTCCATTTCATTGAAGCAGATATGGAGTCCAATGGCTCTTGTCATCAGGAGGTCATCGTGCTTTCCGTCTGCTGCTTCATATACGGTTCCGTTCTTCTCGTAGGTGAGATACTCATCTAAGCATCTATCGTCTCGCTCTACATAGAGGTGTTCACGGATCACCTGAACCAGCACAGAGATAACCATCGGCTTGGTTGCCACATTGGTGTGGAATCCATACTTCACTGGAACCTTATTCTTGATGTCTGACTCACTCTGCTTGCGTGCATAGAGATTGTCATAAACGTCCTTGATTTGATTCAGGATGAACTCAGACTGATCACCGCCTTCCAAGATATGCTCCTTGTCTTTCGTCTCCAAGGTGTTGGATTCAATCACCAAGAGGGCATTATCATAGAACTTGGCTATCTGTGCTGCCTTCCAAGCCAGCAAGTCCATATCAATGTGCCCATACCATTGGGCTACCACATACGGCTTGCCGCCTTCCATCATCCAGTATCGGTCGAAGACACAGATAACAGACCAGTCGGCATTCTTGCTACGTCCACCAATATCCACAACCACCAGATAGCGGTTGGTTACCTTGCAATCGTCAAAGTATTCCGGCTTGCTCCATATCCATAGCTGCCCCTGCTTGTCTTCACAGAAGCGGACATTCTGCATACACTTCTTGCCCTTGTAACCGTCACCATATACATCACCGATGAACTTCGGTGCTCGGCATCCTTTTCTGAACTTGTCAACCTTATCCTCAGCGAACACCTTGGCTCCTGAGTGCTTGAAGGCTTCAATATCATCGGTAGGGTATCCAGCAGCCATATCAGCGTGGTCGGTGAACTTCTTTCGCTCTGCCATATACCAGTTGATTGCTTCCAACGGAGCACCCAGAGTCCACAACTTCCAAAGGTATGTGCCCGGCTCCTCTCGGTCGGACATTGTGTTGCTGTTGTTCCTGTTCTCGTATAACCATTTGGCAAATTCCACCTTCTGCTTCTTGGTTTCAAAATCAAGATGATACATATCGTAAATCTCGAACCAAGGAACAAAGAACGGCTCAAACTGGGATTCACCTTTTTTGGCTGCAATCCATTCCTTATGGAAGAAGTTGCCAGTACCATTTGCGGTGGATTCGTAGGCTATCATCGTATATGGTCGATACAAGATACCATTGGTGGCATTCTGTACCACTTCTTCAGGAGATTTGCCATCTGTCTTTTTCCACAGACCCACCTCGGAAAGATGAACCAAGTTGTAGTCTTCACCATTGGCTGATAGTGGTCGCTCCATAGAACCCACCTTGATCTTGCAGAAACGCTGAGGAACCTTCTTCACGTTGCCAGATGTTCCCACACCCACAAACTTAGGTTCGTTCTCTGAGTAGGCTTCACCCATTTCATAGAGGAATTTGGTAGGGAAGTTTTTCAGGGCTTCCTCAAACATTCCTCGGATGGTCTCTGCGGTGTCCTTCACCTGAGCAACAATCAGCGAGTTGAGACCTTTTTCCCACATTAATTGCATCCAGAGCATATACATCTGAATGACCGTTGAACCTCCCCATTGTCGAGCCTTCAAGAGGATGAGTCGGATAGGGCGGTTCTTCTTTCTTCTCTCCTCCAGCCACCTGAGCAGTCTGCGCTGCGGTCTTCTGAGCACAAAGCGGAAGGGAAGACCTCCACCTTTCGGTTTGATATAGATGAACATGGCGAAGAAGAAGAATGGGTCGTGCTTCATCCTGATTCGGGTGAACTGCTCCACCAGTTGCTCCATTTCCTCTTCAAGGTTGTATGGCTCATCCATATCCGCATGCAGTTCTTCAATCACCGCCTTGCAGCTACCCAGCTCCAGCAGCATCTTGATGAGCGGAATCTTCTTCATGCTCATCGGGAGGTGCTGCTTCTGAATCGGGAAGTCTGGCAGGAAGAGCAGAAATCGCTTATCTCCACAACCTTCACCCTTGATCGGGCTGAAAGGAGTGTTGATTTCCTTGATGCGCTTCTCATTCTCAGTCAGGATGCTCAATACATGTTTGTCTAGTGCATCTGTCAGCTTGGTTCTTATGACTACTTGTCTTGGCATATCGGAGAATTAAGATACCCCCACAACAAACCGACTACATAGCAATAGATGTGGATGCCCACTGCCATGCAAGGAATGAAGAATCCTACACATATATACGAGAGAATGATGATGTTGTATCTCACCTTCTTCTCTACGAATGGGGCGATATATCCCATATAGGCATATACGATACCGCTGAGACCGATAATGGGGACGCTAGAACTTGGGTAATAGCTTATGGCTATGAGATAGAATACCACCATATCTACGATGCCGCAAGGTCTGGCTTTCAGGCATTGGTGTAGCACCCATAGGTTGATGGCAGCATGGAAGACGTTCTGATGAAAGAACGGATATGTAAGTCGGTTCAGCATAGAGCAACCTTCATAGAGACCCATCCCATCATATCCAAGGAATGTGATACACATTATTATAATGTACCCAGCATAAAGCGCAATCTTCTCTTTCTTAATTCGTAACATCTTTCCTTCTCCTCCTTTCTCGCTCTGGTAAGAATGACGTGAATGCTTTGCGGAGTCAAATAGAAGCTAGGTGCTTTTTCGACACAAACACGCTTGATAATATCCATATTGCTCATCTTCGGATATTGTCTCTTGTAGTTTTGGAATCTTCTGAAAATCTCCAGATACATAGCCTTTCTAGTAGGAATCATGTTATCCAGCGATTGTCCTTTCAATAAGTATAATATGACTATATAAGCTCTGTCTTCCGATACCCAAAACCTCCTGCTCGGAGATTGGGCTATAATTTCCTCAATCTCTGAGAGTCTGATATTGTCTCTTTCCGATATAATTTCACGGTAAGCCCTCAATAGATCAGCATCACGTTCTCGCTTGAAATCACTTTCAGAATCCTTATATTTCATATTAGACACTGCAAATATACAAAAAAATACCGAATTAGTCGCATTTGAATAACCTTAATTAACGGATAAAGTAGAGATTTGCCGGAAAAGCATTAATTTTGGGCATTGATTTATAAATTAATACATATATATATGCCTGATAATACAAATACGGAACAGAATGCTGGTGCTGCTGCACAGCAAGCTACGAAGACCAAGAGAGACTTGGCTTTGGAGCGTTTGAAGACTCGTCACCCAGATACGGAGTATGCGGATGATGAAGCTATCTATGGTGCTATCAATGATGATTATGATGCCGATCAGAAGTCACTGCAAGGTTACAAGGATAACGAGAAGGCGATGGCTGACTGGATGGGCAGTGACCCTGCTGCGGCTACCTTTCTGCAAGCGATGAAGGCTGGCAAGAGTCCTTATGCAGAATTGATTCGTACCCACGGAGAGGATGCTATCGACTACTACTCTGATCCTGATAATGCTGACGAGATTGCCAGTGCTCAGTCTGAGTTCTTGAAGAATGCGTCTGATGGCAAGAAATTGCAGGAGGAATACGACAAGAATATGCCAGCCAGCTATGCTGTCTTCGACAAGCTGGAGGAGAAGTATGGCGAGGAAGCGGTGAACGAAGCTATCGACCAGTGCTTTCAGACGATGAACAATGTGGTGAAAGGTATCTTCACCGAGGATATGATTACCGCTTTCATCAAGGCAAAGAACCATGATACCGATGTGGCTGATGCTGCTCACGAAGGTGAGGTGCGTGGAAAGAACACCAAGCACATGAAGAACTTGGAGCTGCGCAAGAAGGGCGATGGTACTGCCGATCTTGATTCTGCAAATGCCGAGACCAAGAATACCGACAACCAGCCGGAACTGGGTGCGCTTGGCAGGGCTACCCGAAGAGGAAATATCTGGGAGCGTGGAAACGAGAAGCGAACACGAATCCGATAAGATAGAGTTAGATTTATATAATGTTTAATTAATATTTAGGATAATGAAAGTAACAAAAAGTACATTTAATCGACTGTTCTCCATTTTCATTATGGTGATGGCAGTTATTTTTGGTGTCAATGGTCAGGTGCTGATGGCTGAGGCAAATCTCCCTGATGGTGGTACTTCTGAGAGTGGTCACCCTGCTGAGGCAGGCGGTGCTCCTGCTGCTGGTGAAGCTGGCAATGGTGGTGCGGCTCGTCAGGATGATGGCATTGCTACAGAGACTAGAGGTCGTGAGCACTTTAACGAGAAGGGCATTGAGTATTACAACAATGACATCAACGAGAAGATTATCAAGATTCGCCCGATGGCAACACCAGTGGATCAGATTTCCCGTTATGCTACAACCAAGTCGGCAAGCTCCTTTGTTGTTGAGTATTGGAGTATCGGCACTCGTCCTATCCGAACCACAGTAAAAGAGAATACGGAGGCAAGTACTGGTACATCTATGGTGTTGAAGGTAGAAGACCCTGAAATGTTCACGCTTGATGATACCATCCGAGTGGTTGGTGTGAAGGCTGTCACTAACTATAAGGGTGTCGCTTATTCAACCATTACTGATGCTCCTACTCCTGATTTGGTACTCTGTGTGTGCGGTAAGGACACAGAAGGCTTTCCTATCGTGTATGCCATTAATGGTAACATGGTCAGCAAGCAGCCTATCGGTGTTCCTGCCTTGAAGCAGGGTCAGAAGTTGATTCGTATGGCAAAGAGCTGCGGCGAGCTGGATGTACAGACTGGTCGTTTCAACAACCTTCCTGATTCTGATATTCAGTACTGCCAGAACTTCATGATTCAGGTTGAGCAGAGTACCTTCGACAAGATTGCTGACAAGCGAGTGGATTGGGATTTCTCAGACATTGAGGAGGATAGCATCTATGATATGAGACTTGCCATGGAGGGTTCTTATCTCTTCGGTGATATGGCTTGCATAAAGCATACTACCAAGAACAACTCAGCTCAGTGGTTTACCAAGGGCATCTGGTGGATGGCTGGCAAGGATATTGAGGTAGGTCATATTGCTACTGCCGATGAGATCAAGAAGGGCTACACCAAGAATGAGCGAGTTATCACAGACTTGGAGCTGGTAGATATTTCCAAGGATATGTTTGTCGGTACTGGTATCGGCAACAAGCGCAAGGTGGTTATCGCTGGCTCAGACTTCGTCCGTGCATTCAGTAAGATTGATTCTGACAAGTTCCGCTTGAAGGACACCGTTGAGGTATGGAACTTGAAGTTCAAGAGTTGGGAGACAGACTTCGGTGAGGTATTGATGATTCACTCAGAGTTGTTCGACCTCTTCGGTATGAGTGACTGCGGCTTTGCTCTTGATCCTGAGTTCTTGGTGAAGCGAGTACACTTGTCTTGGACTCGTAACGTTCTCGACTTGAAGAAGGCTGGAATCCGTAACACCGATGCAGTAGTTATTCAGGAGGTAGCTTGTCTGTACTTGAAGTACCCTAAGGCACACGCTCGTATGCGACTTGCCAAGGTTCCTGATGCAGAGGGCACATCTGAAACAGAAGAGACCAAGGCTGCTGCTTAATGTAGGGCAAATTCGGCAAATTATTCATTAAATAGAGAGGGGTGTGGGCACTAGCCCCATCCCTTTTTTCATAACACATATATAATAAGGTATAATCATGTATAAGAAATATCAAGCTGGTACGGATTTGTCGTTCAGCGTTATGGTTGGTTACGAACGAGTGAGAGTTGTCTTCGAGGGTAAGACTATGGGTTGCAGTATCTATGGCACAAGAGACGAGAAATTGCAGAAGGCTATCGAGTCTCATTATTGGTTCAACGACAAGTTCTTCTTGGTGGAAGCTGTTGACGAGAAGAAGGAAGCTGCAGAAGCCAAGAAGATAGCGGCTGCCAAGACCAAGAAAAAGGAGGCTGAGGAGAAGAAGACCCATATCGTGACAGACTTTGAGGATGCCAGAGACTATCTGGCTGAGACCTTCGGTGTGAGCCGCTCGAAGTTGAAGACCAAGGAGGACATCTTGTCTATTGCCAAGGAAAAGGGTGTTGAACTAGAAGGACTTGAATAATGAAGAAGTATGCTGTATCTGATTTGGTAAAAGAAGTGAAGGTGCTCTTGGACAGAAACCAAGAGTCTTCCGGCTTGCTGACTCCCGATGATACTGATACGCTCTCTCAGGCAGAACTTATCAAGAGTAAAATCGTAGATGCAGCAAGTATCATTCTTTCCGATGCGCCAGTAGATATGGTGGATGGAATCAAGCTAGACAACATCAGCGTATCTTGGGCATCGAAGAACAATGCTTATGTCGGTACGGTATTTATGCCAGCCGATATGATCAGGCTGCTCAGTGTAAGAGCCAGCGACTGGAACCGCAATGGCGAAATCATCACCGAGAATGACGAAGCCTACAAGTATCAGGGCTGCAAATACGGAGTGAGGGGCAATCCCGACCGACCTATTGCGGCTATCATCCATACCAAGGGCGGTAGATACCTAGAGTTATATACGAGCAAATCGAATAGCGTGACGGTTGACTTCACCTATGTGGCTCTGCCGGAAATCATCACGGAAAGCAGTGGTGCAGGGTATATCAATCTACAGAGTAACCTGAAAGATGCTATCCTCTATATGGCTGGCTATCTCACTTGCGTGAGTATGGGAGATACCGATACTGCGGTTGGGTTATTGGGTGTAGCCAGAAAACTGGCACATATTGTTGAACCAACAACATCGTAATCATGGCAAAGAAGAAAGAAAAAGCAAAGTTGTTGTCGCTGAGCAAGGTGGTGGACAGAGAGGAACTGGATAGCGTAAAAGCTTCAAAGAACCGATTCGACAAGCCATACGATCGTGCCTTCTCCATCCTGCTGGAAGCACAACGATACTATAACAACATGGATAACTTCCGAAAGCGTAGGGAGAGAAACAAGCGGTACTGCTATGGAGACCAGTGGGGAGACCTCATTGAAATCGAGAATCGGTGCGGCTTTACCAAGCGTATCAAAGAGGAAGACTATATCCGTGAGCAGGGTAGTGAGCCGTTGAAGAACAACCTGATCCGAAGGTTGGTGAAGAATGTGCTGGGTGTGTATCGCTCACAGAGCAAGGAACCTACCTGTAATGCGAGGGATAAGGATGAGAAGCGGTATGGCGAAACGATGAGTGTGGTGCTGCAATGCAACCGACAACTGAACCGAGAGACGGAAATGGATGCCCGAACGATGGAGGAGTTCCTGATCAGTGGTGCGGCTATCTATAAGAAGAAGTATGGATGGCGAAGGGGAAGGTTGGATTGCTGGACAGACTATGTGAATCCGAACAATTTCTTCATAGATAATAATATGAGGGATTTCCGTGGCTGGGATGTAAGTTGCTTGGGCGAGGTTCACGACATTACCATCGGCAATGTTCTGAGAGAATTTGCCAAGACTCCTGCCGAAGCAAGGAAGTTGAAGGAGATTTACCGACTGGCTGCTGACCGAGACTTTGTGATAGCCGACTGCACCCAGCGTTTCGGAGAGTTTGATCCGAAGACCATCGACTTCATGAATCCTGCCAACCCTTCACTCTGCCGAGTGATTGAGGTATGGCGCAAGGAGAGCAAGCCACGTTATCGCTGCCACGATTATAACAATGGTGACGATTTCAAGATTGACATTGAAGATTGTGATGAGATTGTAGATGCAGAGAATCAAGACCGACTGGAGAGAGGTCTGTCACTCGGCATGAAGCGTGAGGATATTCCGCTGATAGAAGCCGAGTGGTTTATGGATGATTACTGGCACTTCTACTATCTTTCTCCTTTCGGTGATATTCTGAGAGAGGGCGAGACCCCTTATGCTCATGGTGAGCATCCATACTGCTTCAAGTTCTATCCGTTCATTGATGGCGAGATTCATAGCTTTGTTGAGGATGTTATCGACCAGCAGAGATATGTGAACAGACTGATCACGATGTACGACTTCATTATGAGGGCGAGTGCCAAGGGTGTGCTGCTCTGTCCTGAGGATTGTCTGCCTGATGATATGAGTTGGGATGATTTCTGCGATGAGTGGAGTAGATTCAATGGTGTGGTGAGATATAAGCCAAACAAGAGCGGTCAGGTTCCTCAGCAAGTGGCGAACAACTCTACGAATATCGGTATCGGTGACTTGCTCAGCTATCAGCTGAAGTTCTTCGAGGATATATCGGGTGTGAATGGTGCGCTGCAGGGTAAACCAGGAGTATCGGGTACGAGCGGTTCACTCTATGCCCAGCAGACACAGAATGCCACCATGTCGCTGCTTGACATCTTGGAGAGTTTCAGCCAGTTTATCATTGATGGTGCTTACAAGACTGTAAAGAATATGCAGCAGTACTATGACGTGGCTCGTAACTTCAATATTGTTGGTAGGGCAGGACAGATTGTGCGCTACGACCCTAAGAAGATTCGTGATGTAGAGTTTGACATCAATATCACCGAGAGTACGGCTACTCCTGTATATCGTCAGATGGCAAACGACTTCCTGATGCAGTTGTGGCAAGCTCAGGCTATCACCTTGGAGCAGTTGTTGCAGGTTGGTGATTTCCCATTCGGTGACGAACTGCTGCAGTCGGTATCATCCCAGCAGGAGGCAATCAAGAATGGTGAGACTCCACAAGGATTCTCTCCTCAGCTTCAAGCCCAAGTTGCTCAGGCATCACAGAGCAATCCGAATGCTCAGGCGATGTTGCAGCAGATGATGAGCGGTCAGGGAGTGAGTCCTGATGGACAGAATCCACCGCTGGCGGCATAATGTTTAGTGATTATTGATTATTGATTAATTTATAGTTATGATAGCAGACAAGGAAAACGACAAGAAATGGTATGGCAATGGCAAGGACAATGCCGACCAAGGCAGCAATGCCAACAAGGGTATTGCTACGGAGACCCAAGGGAGGGAAGACAAGCCCGACCTTTACGAGAATGACGTACTCGGCAAGGTGGAGAAGCGCAAGAAGGACGACATCTGGTCGAGGGGTGGTGAGAAGAGAACTAAATTCAAGGACGAATAAGAAAGGAGGTGTTTTATCGTAACTGTATTCTTCTGATATTCAGATGGCTACAGAAATCTTTGGGAGTTTATGGTGCTCAGCGTAAGATATATGTATCTTTGCAGCATCATAAACTCTTAATTTTTATATATTATGGATTTTGTAGATTTCGTTGATAAGTATCAGCAGGATATGACTCCTGAACAGATGTTGAGTATAGCCAAGGCTATGGGTAAGTATCTCTCATATAAGTTGAGCGATGTAGAGGTACATCATCTTTGTGCGATGGTGTATGGTGTATTAAGCGAAGGGCATTTTGACAAGCACTTTGCTGATGATGCCATCAAGAAGATGTGGTACGAGGATGAGGATGGAACCAAGCACATGGCTCCTTTCTTTACGGACGAGGAGATAAAGAAAGCCTTTGACAAGCATAAGGATGATATTTCCGACTACAACATCTTTGACTTGGCGGTTACGATGAATCTGCTCAGAAGCGACCATCATAAGCTGCTGAAACAATATAGCAAGGATGAGGAGGAATTGAAGGAAATGGTGGTGATGATGGCTATAGAATACCTTCAAGACCCTGACTGCTTGCATCCTACAAGCAAGATTTGGCACAACATAAACGGATAAAGTAACTTATTGGGAATCATTTCTTATCTTTGCATATTATTAATAATATATAAAGATAAGATATGACTCCAAACGTGCGTGAAGGATTGCAATATGGTGCAGCTATTGGAATGTTAGTGAGTGGTGTTGTCCTCACCTTCCTATCATTCTTTCTCAATAATTATGTAGTTTCGGATGGTGTACTCTGGTACGTCAGCCAGACATTGGTTTACTCTGGAGCAATCTTCGGAGTGAACATTTATTTCAAGACCAAACTGGGCAACTTTGAGAGTAAGGTGAAGGACGAACTCGCAAATATACTGAAACAAGTAAAGGAGGGCAAGTAACTATGAAGGTAACAAGAGAACAGATTTTAAAGATTATGCCGAATGCTAAGGATAAGGTGGATGCTTTCCTGCCTTACATCAACGGCTATGCCGAGGTTTTCCATATTGATACACCGAAGCGAATGGCACATTTCTTGGCTCAGATAGCCCACGAAACGAGCGAGCTGAGATATACCAAGGAAGTGGGAAACAAAGCTTACTTCCAAAAGTATGATGTGGGTAGGTTGAAGAATATGCTCGGCAACCTGAAAGATGGCGATGGCTACAAGTATAGGGGCAGGGGCTTGATTCAGATTACGGGTAGAGCCAACTATCAGGCTTACCAGAAGAGCAAGTACTGCCGAGGTGACATCATGGAGCATCCCGAACTGCTGGAGCAGCCATTGGGCGCAACCAAGAGTGCCATGTGGTGGTGGTGGAAGCACGGCTTGAATGAGCTGGCTGATAGTGATAGCTTCCTAGCAATCACCAAGACCATCAATGGCGGCACATACGGTCTAGAGCACAGACGAACATTCTTGAAGAGAGCTAAGGCTGCATTAAAGGTATAGGCTTATGAAGAAGTGGTATGATTCGGATTTATGGCAGTTGCTGATCTACATTTTGGCTATGCTGCTGGTGGTATTTATTATGTCGGGATGTAAGACTTCCTACGTCCCGATGGAGAAATTCGTATATCGTGACGTAGTAAAATGCGATACCCTGCATACTTCTGACAGCATTTTCGTGCATGATTCGGTATCAAGTTCACAGATGGGAGATACCATTTTCGTTGACCGATGGCACAAGAAGGTGGTTATGAAGACCCAGTATAAGGTAAGGGTGGATTCCTTCATCCGAAGAGATTCCATCCCAGTACCCTATCCAGTAGAGAAGCAGCTATCCAAGTGGGAGCAGTTTCAGTTGAAGTATGCGATGTGGTCGATGGGAGCGATGTGCGCCCTGCTCATCATTTTAGGTTTAATCATCTATAGGAAACATAAGAATGGCAAATTTATCAATTTCAATCACAAAAAGTAGCATCTATGAGGAGGTGGCGAAGACTACCGCCTATCTGGGTGCAAAGAATAAGCTGGATGATGGCAAGTCAGCCTTCGACCAGATATTTGTTACGGATGCCGACTTGGCGATGATAGAGCGATTCTATAACGAGTCGAAGGATGCGCTGCTCAATCTCCTGAAAAGATTCATGCCCACCATCGGCTCTTCTACTGATGGCAACATCAACTGGACTCTGAGTATGCCGAGCCGGTTCGATACCAATATGAGCGGCTCTATCACTTCATCCGCCACTTCGTTCATCGTGAACAGCATCGTTTCCAAATGGTGCGAGATTACGGCTAACGACAAGGTGAAGGAGTATGCCGATAATGCGTCTGCTCTGCTGCTCGACATCAAGGATAAGGTGTTTAATAAGACTAAGCCAACACGAACTAAAATATAATATATAGAAGTATGGCAAGAAAGAATTTAACTATCACGTTGTATATGAGTGAACTCATCTACGACTTCCAGAACAAAGCGTTCCTGACAGGACGGAGCCGAAGAGCTGCGGATATGGATGCTGAGGCTGCCAGCAATATTCAGGCTAGCGATGATGATGAAGATAAGAATCAGGCATTGCGAAGCATTCAGAATGCCTATAGCCAGTCGCTGGTAGAGTTGAGTGAAGCTATTGAGAAGGGTTCCGGCACTACGGCTTCCAACAAGCTGATCAGCGATACCGACAACATCATCATCAAGCTTTCGCTTCCATCCAATTACTCGCTGGGCTTGAAGGATGCGCTGACCAGTTCCATCCACGACTATATCATCAACAAGGCTTTGATGGATTGGTTCACCATTACCAATCCTAATGAAGCGAAGGTGTATAGCGAACTGGCGGTTGTGTCATTGAGAAACTTGCACGAAACGTTCAACAGACGTGAGCGACCTAGCCGGACAGCTCCTAGCGCATAGAGGGGAGGTGCAGCATGAAGACTTGCAACAAGGGGCATAAGGTGATGATAGAGCTGCAGAAGAGCGAGCTGATCTACGACATTAGAAATACGGCTTACACTTATGCGGATTCGATTAAGAGTGGGGTGGCAGATTCCCACCTCATCCATAACATCTATGATGTGGCTGAGGATGGCAATCGGGATAAGCTGGCGAGAATCTTGGATTCCACCATAGAGGATTGCAGGGAAGTGCTCTACCGATTCACCAAGATGGAAATGCTGGGAAGCGGCTTTGATTCCAATGAGTGGGAGGAGTGCATCGGTTCTCCTACCAATGATGAGGAAGCCTACTATCTGGCTCTGAGAATGCCAAATGGATTCTCTTCTACGAGTGTACATACAATGACCGTGTATATTCACGACTATATCGTCAATCAGGCATTATACGAATGGTTGATGGTGGTCTATCCTGATGGTGCAGACAGGTTCTGGGCACTGGCGGAAGAGAAGAAGGAAAAAATAAAGAATGCAAGCAATCGCTCTGCGGTAAGGGCGAGGATCAGGCTTCATCCTTTCTAGACTTATGGTTAACGAAAAAGCAAGGGCAGCTATCTTCACAGACGGTTGCCCTTATTGATTTTAAAAATATGAATGTATATGAACTATAATAATAAAAATGAATACGGTTAACGAAATTTAGCATAAATATG
>OKVK01000087.1_pt1 | contig 69800 bp, 62 predicted proteins | sample 1604771 | NCBI WGS metagenome assembly OKVK01 (sample SAMN01760906, study PRJEB22395) | human gut metagenome | reverse complement strand
AATATGTATATTTATAAACAAGCAAGTTGATATTTATTCACTTGCGAAACTTCAGTTAAAAACAAACTAGCAATGAAGAAACAGACAATGATTACCCTGGCACTCGCATTGACTCCACCGTCACTTCTGTATGGACAAGAATACCCTGAAAGGTCGCATCAACATTGCCATGTCGAAGTTGAAGCAGATGTATCCTACCAAGCAAATCGTCATCATGACACTAATCCACCGTGCTTACTTTGGAAGCAGCGACAAGAACATCCAGCCCGATGAGATGTACGAGAACGTTCGTGGCATCTTTTTCGACGAATATGTGAAGGCTAGCAAGGAGGCAGGCAATGTTTGGGCAGTACCGGTCATCGACCTCAACCCCCTTTCCGGTCTCTTCCCAATCTATGATGCTGGTGCTCAGATGTTCAACAAGCCAGATACCGACCGTCTTCATCCTAATGATGCCGGCCATTCCCGTATGGCGAAGACCATCATGCAGCAGCTCTCTGCATTGCCTTGCGTCTTCTAAATATCGTAAGTGCTTGCGTCATATATCGTAAGTACTTGCCCGATACATCGAGGACAGGTCCCCCATACAACGAGGATACGTGCCCCTTACTACTAAGACAAATGCCCGAAACATCCGGTCAAAAGCACCCAACGTTTCGGGCACAAATGGGCAACGTTTCGGTTGGCTTTCCTTCAGCCTTGGGTATAGTATAAAGAACGTATCGGTGTGGCAAATGTAACAATAAAATAGAAAAACTTTTTCTATATACGCAATGAAACATGGCCATCTAAATCGCTAAATGTCGTATCCAGAAACGTCAGGTCTTTCATTTGCAAGACATCAATCATACGATATTCCTTATACAACTGGCGAGAAAAACGAAGTTCAAAGGCCAAACGCAAATCATCTGTTGCATCAGCCCCTTCATCCTGCTTTGCCTCTTTACCCGTTATGGTTCTCATTCTCACAATCTCATACACATCACGAATCCCCTTACCTTTAATATATGGAACGAAATAATGAAGATTCTGCAATGCTATGGTTGACGGGAACTTAGCACCCGTATAATATAAGGTGGCAGATTGATTCAAGAAACTCTTTTCGTACCCACGCCGATGACTCGGACGAACCACACCAACCAACACCCGATTATCCACTTCCATTACAGTTCCCTTCTGCGGAATCACATGTTGCACAGTATCCTTAGCCTTCGTTTCTATCAGTTCCCGGATAAAGCCTTCAAGCAACATTCTGTTTTCGCTATCGTTCGGACGAAGCGGAAAAGCACCAATATTCACCTCCTTGATAGTCTGATAGAACTTTGAAACCTCCACATCTGCCGGTTCACCATCACCAGGAAAAAGGATGTATCCACCAATCACCTCCTTCTTTAATGGAGCCTCAACATAATCACGATAATAAATAGCATCACGATAACGATGCATCTGATTGATGGCATCATCCGGCGGCACATCTACTCCACTCGCATTCTTACTGGCTATCCGATATTTAGCATCGAAGAGATAAGTCATTTTCATATCTTTCTGCAAATCATTCTTGGTAAGCTGCAAGACAATATCCGGCTTCTGAGGTACTGTTGGTACTATCAGATTCTGCATTCCAATACTATCGTTGGTCTGCTCCGTACTTTTCGGATTATATACCAATTCGGCAAGTTCTACCCCATCTTTCCTAAAGAGAATACGAGAATATTCTCCCTTACCCAACTCCCAGGTAAACAGACCATTCAACTCCATTCGGTTGCGATGTTCCACATCATCCTGATCCAGATTCAACTCCTTCTTAACTATGTGGCTCACCTCTATGAAACACCATATTTCATAAAGCGTGGCGATGTCCTTGGATTGCAACCGATAGATGCCTTCATTTAGAGAGTAAGCCTTACGGAGCAAATTCCAAGTCCGATAAACCTGACTATATCCCGTAGCTTTCTGAAGAACCATGCTTTCCTGATTCAACCCCTTGAAACGCCCAACGGTTCGGAAGAAAGAATTTTTCCTTAACCGATTCAGGGAAACATAAGTTGCCTGAAGTTCTTGCTTAGTAGCATCAGAAACCTCCTTAACCTGCTCTATACGAGTTTTTAAGAGTTCATACTTACTCGTAATCTGCGACAAAGCAAATTTCAGAAATCGATTTTCTTGGGTATCATTCGACTCTACTTTTTCGGTGATACGATAAAGATGAGCGGGTTCTTTGCGATGCTCAGCTATTTCATTTTCAAGAGACATAGGAACTCGGCGCACCTTATCTGCCCGCAGATAAGTTTCCCTGCCATGCAAGCGATGACGTGGTCGGTCGATAATGTGCCGACAAGCCTCCAAGAACTTCTTTTGTTCACCAGCAAAGATACTCCACCATATAATCTCTGGTGTTTCTCCCTGTTTATCAGGAGCAAAGCTATGATAGGTCCGTTTTAGAAAATCAAGCGAGAGCATCCGATACTCTTTCTCAATATCCTCTACTATTTTCTTCCAATGAGAATGATAATCCAGTTTGGTACTCAACACCTCGAAGGAGAATGAAAACTTTTTTTTGATGAGCTCAGAAGATACACCATCTGATTTCTTTCTCTTAATAATATAATCAAAACAGATTTCAGAACGTCCTATCTCATTGCCGAAATTCAAAAAGCCAGCCAACATACCATGCCGAAAACTGAACCTATCGTTTTCATTCTGCAAGATGGAACCGAAATGTGCATCTACTACCTTAGAGGTATTCTTTTCCTCAAACTCCACCCATATCGGATAGTCTGCATTATCAAAGAATATGGCAGGAGCAGGAGAATCTTTTAATATCACCTCAGAAGTGGATTGATCATTCAAATACCTCTCCACCAGCTCAACCCCATCCGACCAGGAATATGTGGAGGAAAGTTTGTCTTCCCCCACATTCCTCTTCGCCTTATCCCAAATAGCATCAAACTTGGTACATTCTATGGTCATCACAAAGTCGTGATGTTTGATTCTTAAAAGTTCCATTACCGTTAACTCCAAAAACTTGTATAACCAGAACTAAGTTTCTTTTCCATTTCATCCAACTTAGCCAGAGAAACAGAACTATCTCTCATGTTTTCCGGCAACATCTTCGAAACCACGTCCTTTAAAGAAGCAAGCAACTCCGCCTTTACCTTCTCCTCATCGCCTTCTATTCTAGATAGGATTTTCATAGAAGTAATTTCATCCAAGGCACGAGCTACGACTTCATTTTGCGTCATTTCCAAACCTTGGCTATTTTTACGATAAGGCAAATTATTGACCACATAGAGCAGGAACTCGTTACGGGTTCGATAAGCTATCTTAAAAGGTGTACCTTCCAATACTGCATTGATTTCCTGCAAGTACAGTATCGCCTGGTTGCAAACCTCCTGGTTTTCCTGATACACGTCAACACCCTCCACCTTATCTCCTACCAAGTCTTCAAAATTAAGTTTTCCTATCTGTTCGTGTCGGGATGTTAAGCCACCATATAGATCCACCTCATTCATTTCGATGGTCATGGCTCTGTCGAGTACTTTTCTGGAGAAGGAAAAGGTTGTTTCGTCCATATTGACGGTTCCCACGATAATGAGGTTCTGGGGGATTGTAATACCTTCATCTATGAACTGCTGTTTTAAAACATCCTTTTGATTATCAGAACAATCTACCAAAAGTTCATCTATCAGTTTTTTATACCAAGCCTTAGGAACGAATTCAGCATGTTCACCATTCTTTTCATTTTCAAATTCAGGCTTAAGAATTGGGTCTGTCACAACCTTACCTGTTTCATTGCACTTTCGAGATTCTACAACGCTCAGATATTCTGCAAAATACTGCTCAACAGGAGCCAGGTTCATTTCATCTAAGCACAAGAAATATGGAGTACTTTCATTCTCCCATGCTCGCACAACAAACTTCAAAAAGTCACCAGCAATAAACGTTGGTTCATCTCCAAGTCTGCTTACATACCCAATAAGTTCAGAAGAGTCGTGCCAATTAGGCTTCACCTGTATCATCTCAAAGTTCTTTGGCTTATGATTATTATATTCAGGAGAATCAACATCCCAACAAGCACGAGCCAATTCACGAACAATTCTACTTTTTCCAGTACCAGAGATACCTGCCAAAAGAAGGAAAGGCTTCGACTTAATGGCCGTGATATAAGGACGATAAGTTTGGTTAATTTCACTTTGAGTGACCGGTGGCTTTTGATTATTCTCTCGATTATCAACTTGTCCTGGTAATTTTCTCACTACCAAATCCAAAGATGTAGAAACCATAGGAGCCTTCCGTTTCAAGTTTTCCAAATTATCAGCACAATAAACACCTTTACCTTTCACAATATCAGGCAACATATTCTCGCCAATATAAGAATTCAACACCCGCAAAGGTCCAACAATCTCACCACTTTTAAACAAAGCACTATCTCCATTCTCTAAAACCTTGCAAATATTCTCCAGGTTAAAAACAACTTCTGAGCCATCAGTCTTCTTTATCTTATAGCAGCAATCTATAATAAACGTAGAAAGAATTGATTTCAATCCATCTTCGAACTTATCACCACACTCATCACCATTCAACCAATTATTCAGCAATGAATCAGTATATTCAGCCTGCATTGATAAATAAGCATCAAGAACTAGCATTTTGTCAGAAAAAGCAAGCATCTTATTATAACGATTCTCACCTTTTCGCTCCTGTTTTCCATTTTCTACAAAATCTATCTTACCCAAATGCAAAAACAATTCCAATCCCACTTGTAATGCCTCACACTGAGACTTAAATAATGGAGATTGGTTTATTCTATCTTGCAAATTAGGCAATTGTGGAAACAGCTCATTAATGCGCACCAGCAATTTCTTACTCAAACAAATTGCAATATTATCCCCAACATTCACCTCTTCAGAAAAAAGGACATTGGAAGGATTTGCACATGACTTATAAATGATATACAAAGAAGCCAAAAGTTGCTTGAAAGAATTCAAGGAAGATTTAATTCCCAATCTGAGATTAGGATTTTCTCTATAAATCAATGATGAAGGAAAAACATCTGCCATAATTGTTCTATTTTTCGTTGTTTATAATAACTTCAGCTATAGCCTTTGCCAATAAAGGAGGCACAGCATTTCCTACTTGCTTCATTTGACAGGTTCTATTACCATAGAATCGGAAAGTATCAGGAAAAGATTGTATTCTCGCTGCTTCTCTAATAGTAAGACACCTATCTAATACAGGATGAGTAAATCTGCCAGAGGATGGCGTATCAAACCTCGTGGTTATTGTTGGAGCAATCCCATCTTCCAATAATCTGCACCAAGTACCACTATAAATAGACTTAGTCAGCAATTCCTTTGGCAAAACTTCCTTTCCTTTTCCTTTAGGAATCATTTTCAATCTGTATAAAGCAGACTTCGAATGCTTGGTTGCCACATGATTATAAAGGACTTGCGCACCTGCACGAAGTTTCTTTTGATAAGAAGACATTGCAGGTTTATCATAATCACGCTCATCAACACCTTCTCCCGATGCAATAAAAGGTAAATCGTAAATGGCTTCCTTTACCGTAGTCTGAATATCAAGAGGTTCAGGTAATTTTACCTCAAGCTTATTCAACTCTCCCAAGAAGATTGCTCGCCTTCTATCTTGTGGGACCCCATAATCTTTTGCACACAGTACACCACAAGTTACAACATACCCAAGTTCATCAAAAGACTTTATTATTTGGTCTTTAAAATATCCATTTGATGTCGTAACAATATTAGGAACATTCTCTAAAACAAAGTACTTCGGTTTGAACTCAGCCACAAATTTCACAAATTGCTTAAATAAGAAATTTCGTGGATCATCTAAACTTAATCGCTTACCTTTTTGAGAAAAACCCTGACATGGTGGACCACCAATAATCACATCTATATGAGGATGTTTTTGATGTAACTGAACAACATCAACATTACATATATCATCTGCTATCACATCCGTATCGGTATGATTTTTCTTATAAGAAGCAGCTATATCTTTATCATACTCAATAGCAAAAGCAACATCAAACCCTGCCATTCTAAAACCTTCTGACATACCACCAACGCCAGCAAACAGATCACCTATTATCATAAGACTTCCTTTATTCGTTTTAAAGATAAATTAAAGTATTCTTCATTCAACTCTATCCCAACAAAATTCCTATTAAGTTTTGCAGATGCAACACCTGTTGTACCACTACCCATAAAAGGATCAAGAACAACGTCACCACTATTAGAAAGTATATTCACGAAATGTTCTATTAACGCCAATGGTTTTTGAGTAGGATGCTTACCCATTTTTCGTTCTTTCGTACTTATCGTACTTGTTTCTACGAAATCATGAATAGCTTTACCTTCGTTATTGAATGTACCAGTAGTTGCATCATTGACCATATAAACCCAAGGTTCTGTTGAATTTATAAACTGCAAGTTCATATTTCTTGGCAATGGATTCGTTTTATGCCAAACACCTACTGTTTTATAATAAAAGCCATGTTTCTGAGCTAAGTTTATGATTGTCTCGACTTTTATGATAGACATAAAAACAATCAACGAGCCACGCTTTTTCAAGACACGATTGCATTCATGAAAAAGCATGTCCATTTGCTGAGTCCATTCCACAAAATCTAGGTCATCCCAACCAGATGCAGCAAAATGACCATCTCGAAGCTTATTCATATTTGTACCACGCTTTTTCATGAATAAGCCCAAATTATAGGGTGGATCCGTTATTATTAAATCCACAGAATCTGTTGGCAACTGACGTAAACACTCGATAGCATCACCTTGCTTCAAAAGTATCTTTCCATCAATTCCCAAGAAACCTTTTATCTCTTGTAAATCTTCCATTCTGCACTGAATAAAAAATCCAATACTAGCCATACTTACAACATTCAGTTGCAAGTACACATATAGGAATAGTGACAGAGAATGGAAAAGTCAAACACAGACAATAGAACCATACGCTGCCGCTATAGAAAACTATGAGCGTTGAACTTTATTCTGGAAGTACGAGCCACAAGCAAAAAAATACCTGAGAGCATGATACAAAAGAAGCGTGAGCTTCACTTATCATACTCTCAGGCATTTGGCGTGGCCCGTATAACCGATAAGTTCCGCCCACGCTATAGCGCAGGCGTTCACTTAATCTACGGTTATACATCTGTTAATCGCCAAATTTCGAGAGTATTCCGAATATCGTAAACGCTTTGTATATTAATATATTATATGTCTAAAGTTTATTCTTTCTGTTTCTTATTATTCTATTTTATTTGTTCAACTTATGTTACAAGGGAACGAAGCCGAAGGCGCCGACACCCTATTCGATGGCAAAGTTACGAAAAATAATCGAGACTTCCAAATATCAAGGAAGATTTTCCAATCGGGATTAGAAAAATTTCTGTCTTGCTATTCATCCTCAGCACCTAATTCCTTGGCAATTTCCAGCGACTTTCTGATTTGCTCCATCAAGACTTTACGAGAAGGAAGTTCCGTCATGTATTGGGCGACCTTGATTCCCGCCTTGTCGAGTTGGAGAAGTTCGATTTGTTCCTCACCGCCTTCCGTGCAGAGCAAAAGACCGAGAGGTGGTTCTTCACCTGGTTCCATTTCATGTGCTTCGAGCCAACGGAGATAGAGTTCCATCTGTCCCTTATACTGGGCTTTGAAGCGTCCGAGCTTGAGGTCAATCGCTATTAGGCGGTGCAATTTTCTGTGAAAAAAGAGTAAGTCGAGATAAAAGTCCTCACCATCGATAATCATTCGTTTCTGACGCTCCACAAAAGTAAAGCCATTGCCTAATTCCAAAATGAATTGTTCCAAATGAGCCACTAGACTATCCTCCAAGCTCTTTTCGCTATACATCCCTTTCAATCCTGTGAAATCGAGAAAATAAGGACTCTTAAATACAAGGTCTGGAGACATATTGCTGTCATCTCGCAAATCTGCAAGTTCTTTCTTGATGAGTTCATCAGGCTTGGTTGCAATGGCAGTACGCTCGAAGAGCATGCTGTCAATTTCCTTGCGAAGACGATTTCTTCCCCATCTACCAGAAGACGACATTGTCAGATAGAACTCTACAGCTAAAGGATCTTTTACCGGAAGAACCTCTATTATATGCGACCATGTCAATTGGGTCGCAAGTTGCGACACAATTTGTTCTTTTGGTATTTTTTGAGCAAATTGCATCATTCTTCTTATATTTCTGATTTCAAATCCTTTCGTCCCATACTGATTTTGCAATTGTGTCGCCACCATCGACACAATTCGCTTACCGTACTCAGCTCTCTGATTGCCAAGTACTTCACGATTAATTCGTTCTCCGATGTGCCAATACATCATCGTCAACTCTGCATTAGCAGTCACAGCCACACGTTGGCGTGCAGAGTCTATAATCTGGCGCAAATCCTTCATCAAGTCTGAGGACAAATTCGGTACCTCCAAATGATTATTTTTCTCCATTTTCTGCCCTTTCCTTTATTAGTCATTATTTCCCTCCTTGAGCCATCAGCCCTAAGATAGCAGCTATCAGAGGGCAAATTTACAAAGAAATATCGAGAATACCACATTTTTTATATATAAAAGTTTGGAGAATACAAAGAAAACTTGTATTTTTGCCTGAAAGAATGGAATTTTAGTGAAACGAACAAAATACACAGAAGAAATCATGATAAACGACAGAAGACAACTGGCTGACGTGTATCAGCAAACTATAGATATTGTACTGGAGGGACATTACACCTCTGGGAATGGGGAGGAAGTGAAACTGCCTGACAACACAAAGATGCTGAAGGGAAGCAGATTCTATACCAAACCACTGGATGCTTCAAACATACCTACCCTTGCAGAAGGTTCCACCAAGATTATTGTGAAGAATGACGACAGCATCGTGCTCGGTGCATTCGGTTGCGGTGCCTTCCACAATCCTCCGAAACATATCGCAAGACTGTTTCACGAAGTCATCGACGAGAAGGAGTTCAAGGACAAGTACAAGCTCATCGCCTTCGCCATCCTTGAAGACCATAACTCGCCAAGAGGTGGAAACCTGCAACCCTTCATCGAGGAATTCAAGTCATAAACTCCCACAGATTTCACAGATTTACACAGATGGGGCTTGATTAGCAGTAATCAATGCCTCGCTTCTCGCACTCTCCTCGCAGGGCGGCGAGGAAGTAACTGCGCTCGCTGCCCCAACCACGAACCTTGCGCTCGTGATCCACGGTCTGCTTCAAACGCTCATCGCTGTAAGCGGCAAAACGGGCTGCATACGCTGAAATTCTTGACTCGGCATAGCCTGCATCAACAGTTGAAGACTTGGCATTAACTGCCTTAATTGTTGATGACTCGGCATTAGCTGCCATTACACTCTCATTGTTCTTTAAATCTGAATTTGGATTCATAAAGATAATTATTTTAAGTTGTTAAACACTTACGCATTCTTTTACCACCGTGGTTATCTCTATGCGAAACTCGGTTGGTGTGCCGCAACTGGGCAACTCTTAATGCTTGATTTCTGTTGCAAAAGTACATCATTATTCTGAAACCACCAAATTTTTTCGGGATTATTTTTCCTGTTTTTTTCCTTCTTCTAAAGAAGAAGATTTTTCGGGATAGCAGATAGCAAGGAAGAGAAATCCTTAAATGGTTAAACTTTCCTATATTTGCATTATAATAGTATCATAATAATAAAATTATAATTATCTTTGCACCATGATTATCAGAAAGATATAAGACTATTCAAAGACAATAAAGAAGAAAATATACAATGATAGAGAATCCGTTTATTCTGCGAGGATACATATCCGACGCTTACTTCTGTGATAGAGAAAAGGAAACCATCGACTTGATAAGAGAAATCAAGAATGGCAATAACATCACCCTGATTGCACCTAGAAGAATCGGCAAGACAGGGTTGGTGCAACACGTCTATGCTCAGGAAGAAATAAAGGATAAATACTATACATTTCTTGTAGATATTTATGCTACGAAAACCCTAGCCGACTTCATTCAGGAACTAGGCAGAAGTATTCTGCAAAGTCTGAAACCTAAAGGCACCAAAGTAGTGGAACATTTTCTTAACTGCCTCCACTCACTCCGTTCATCTATCAGCTTCGATATGAATGGCGTACCTTCGTGGGGAGTAGATTTGGGAGAAATCACCAGTCCAACCACAACGCTCGATGAAATTTTCCTTTATCTGGAGAGCGCAGATAAGCCTTGCATCGTGGCCATTGATGAATTCCAAACCATCAGCAGCTATAGAGAAGCTAATGTGGAAGCCATACTGCGCACCTACATCCAGCACTGCCATAATGCCAGTTTCATCTTTGCCGGATCTCAGCGCAATATGATGTCGGAAATGTTCTTGAGCCATGCCCGTCCTTTCTACCAGAGCACCTCCATCAAAACACTAAAAGCTATTGATAGAGAGGTGTATGCCGACTTCGCTACTCGTCTTTTCGAGGAAAGACAGAAGCATATCAAACGAGAAACCATTTATCGAATATACGACCGTTTTGACGGCATCACCTGGTATCTGCAAAGGATGCTCAATAAGATTTTCTCGCTCACGGAAAAGGCTAATGACAAGATGATGGAAAAGGCTGATGACAAGATGATGGAACTGGCGCTCAACTCGATTATAGACGAAAGTGCTTTTGCCTATGAAGCCCTCCTTTTCCAGTTGCCAGCCAAGCAAAAGGAACTTCTCTTAGCCATCTGCAACGCTGGCAAGGCTCAAAACATCATGTCATCGGCATTCATCAAGAAGCACAATCTTCCTTCCGCCAGTTTTGTACAAGGTGGTATCAAGGGATTATTGGAGAAAGATTTTGTTACGGAGACGGATGGAACTTACGAACTGTACGACAAGTTCTTTGGTGAATGGCTGAAAAAGGAATTATAAAATACTGAAGATAGAAGTATAAAGTATAAAGATAGAAGTATAAAGTATAAAGATAGAAGTATAAAGTATAAGAATATAAACAAAAAGAAGAATATGATACAGCAAGTAGAATTTTCATTGCGCCCGCTTCCTCGCGGCTTTCACCTCGTAACCAACGAGGTGATGAGGAACTTGCCAGCGCTGCCTAAGACGGGGATCCTGAATCTCTTCGTAAGACATACCAGTTGCGGATTGTCGCTGAACGAGAACTTCGACCCTGATGTGAGACATGATTTAAAGGGTATCTTCGAAAGACTGGTTCCGGATGGCGACCCAAGGTATCTGCATCAGGATGAAGGACCTACGGATATGTCGGCGCATGCCAAATCGAGCATGGTGGGTGTATCACTCACCATTCCTATTACCAATGGCAGATTAAACCTTGGTACATGGCAGGGAATTTACCTCTGTGAATTCAGAGAGGGAGGCGGAAGCCGACACCTCATCGCAACGATTATCGGGGAATAAATAACCGTTGCGACGAATCGGAGACGCCTCTATTTCCTGGATGAATCGGAGGCGTCTTTATCAATTTCACGGAAAAGGCCGAAGTATCTCTTGCATACCCAGACGATACCTACTACCATTGCTATGACGAGGATTCCTCTTAAAAATCCACCTAATATCTTTGGCATACAATCCCAAATAGGCAGGAGATGCAACGCAAAACCTAAAACCACCGTCAATACCAATACACCGATGGTCAGGAGTTTCTCGTTTTTGATAGCTGGCTCAGGATCCTCTACTTCTACCAGGTTTCTCAACTGGTATATCTTATAAAAAAAGAATACACCGTTCAGACATAAAAGAACACAGCAAACGATCACTCCACCCACAAATACAGGCTCACTTCCGATAAAATCCATACAACTAATCCATAACCAAAAGAGGGCTACCCATAAAGCTGCATAGCGATCCAACAGAGACAGGTAATATATCTGTCGGGCATTGACTATCTTGACGAAAGGAAAGTCATTGGCCTTTGGATGATAGCTGTGAAGCAAACAAGCAATAGGGAAAAAAGTACCCATTCCAGCCAACAGAAGAAGATAAGGCAAATCATCAGATGTGGCATGAATGACATTCCTGATGGTGAGCAGCCACATGGCAAGAACCAGGATTCCAACAATAAATTCAAAGACCCTGGCACTTGTAGAACGATAAATCTTGACTTGCGCAAAGATGCCAGCTGGCTCTTCTTCATCGCCATTCTTGAATAAATCAAGCACAAAATTAAATATTTTATTCTTCATCTTTCTTTTCCCCTTCTATTTGATTTGAATCGACTTCTTCCTTCGTTTTCTTTGATGCAGCCTTCTTTTTCTTCGGCAGTCTGCCAGCCTTGCGCAGCGCTTCGGCGATGATCCATTGCAGCTGGCCGTTGGTTGAGCGGAACTCATCCTCCGCCCACGCTTCAATGGCACCCATCGTTTCCGAATCAATGCGCAATATAAAACTCTTCGTATTTGTTTCCTTTTTAGCCATACTTTTTTAATGATTCAATGTTCCCGTATTTACTACAGGCTGGGCGGTATCATCGCCACAGAGCACTACGAGCAGATTGCTGACCATGGCAGCCTTCTTGTCGTCATCAAGCTCTACCACATCTTCATCGCTCAACTTCTGCAATGCCATCTTCACCATCGACACGGCACCCTCTACTATCTTCTCTCTAGCAGAAATGATGGCTGAAGCCTGCTGGCGACGAAGCATTACGGCTGCAATCTCCGGTGCATAAGCCAGATAGTTGATGCGAGCCTCTACTACCTCGATACCAGCCATCGCCAAACGCTCATCGATACGAGCCTCCAACTCCTTATTGATTTCATCACTTCCATCTCGAAGCGTAATCTGATTCGACTTTCCACCCTCGTCATCATCGTAGGCATACTGTCCAGCTACCTGTCGGAGAGCGGCATCTGCCTGAATCTGGACAAAGCGGCCCAGCATATTCATGATCTGTGCAGCAGAAGCACCGATGCCAGCCTGACCCGTAGAACCCTCAGCCATCGTCTGGGTATCAATCTCGAAGATAGCCTTGTAGGTATCCTTCAGTTTCCATACCAGCACCATACCAATCATAATCGGATTACCCGTCTTGTCATTCACCTTGATAGGTTCGGCATCGAGGTTGCGCACACGAAGCGAAAGCTTCTTCTGACTGATAAACGGATTCAGCCAATAGTAACCCGGCTCTGTAAAAGTGCCACGATACTTACCGAAGAAAAGCAACACGCGAGCCTGACCCGGCTCAACCAGGATGAAACCGCAGACGCAGATGATGCTCAGGATGAGAAGCAGTACGCCGCAAACGCCACAGACATTTGCCAGCCAGCCTTCTTGCGAAACGCAGGCAAATATAAACAAGCCAACTCCAGCCAGAAAGCAGATGATGTTTAACACTAACATCAGGATGCCATTCAAGGTCTTTCCCTGATACGTAAATTCCTTATTCTCCATAATTTTACTTTATTTATTACGTTATTAATGTTGATATCATTTTGATATCGCAAATATACGATATTAAAATGATATCACAAGGGCAGAAGAAAAAGATTTCAAATACTTTAACGTAAAAAGGTCGTTGGGACGATACCCAACGACCTTTTCTCAGATTTTCACCTATTTATATATAGAAATATTATTCTATCACTTCCATTTCTTCCTCTTCTATTTCCTCCTTGATTTCCTTCTCTTTCTTTCCGAACTCAGGATCTATCTTCAGGAAAGCGGTAACCAGGAAGGTGATGGCGCAGCATGCCATCACGATGATGAAGAACAAGCGATAGCCTACCATATCTTTCAGATATCCCGAAACCATACCTGGCAACATCAAACCTAAATAAGAGATACCTGTACAGATGGAATAATGGGATGTCTTGAACTTGCCCTGGCTATAGAACAGCATATAAAGGGTAAGAACCGTGAAGCCCAAACCATAACCGAACTGCTCGATAAAGAGGCAGCTCGAAACCACGATGATGTCGCTATTGAGTGAGTAACTCAAATAGATGTAAACCACATCAGGCAGGGTAATGGCACAAACCATCGGCCAAAGCCATTTCTTCATACCATCCCTACTCACCAGAATACCACCGATGATTCCACCCAGCAGCAAACCGATTAGTCCAACAGTACCATTGGCAAAGCCATATTCCTGCGGAGACAATCCCAGTCCGCCCTGCGAATTAGGACGAAGAACGAAGGTTTTGGTCATCGTATTCAAGAGTGCTTCCGGGAAACGATAGAGCAGGAGAAAGAGCATCACACAGATGGTTTCTCCCAATCCGAATTTCACAAAGAAGGTGCGGAACATATTCTTCAGTTCGTGCGCCACTTCGCCCACCGTTCTATCGGTCTGCACATCCTCCTTCGGACGCGGCATGAACCGGCTATGATAGAGCCACAATCCGATGAAGATACCTGCCAATCCGTAGAAGATAAGCGCCCATGAGAAGCGAATCTGGTTACGGAACAGCACCTGGAGAACACCAGCCAGCATCACCAGGAATCCATTCACGAAGATGATGGCAAGGCGATAGAAGGTATTTCTCAAACCCACGAACTTGGTCTGCGTATGCTCATCCAACTCTATCATATAGAAACCATCCGCCGAAATATCGTGGGTGGCACTACAGAAGGCGATGAGGAAGAAGAAACACATCGTAGCCTGGAACCAGAAGGCTGTAGGCAGCGAAAAGGCGATTCCGGCAAGAGCTGCTCCGATGAGCGCCTGCATCGTCAATACCCACCAGCGCTTGGTCTTCAGCAGGTCGATGAAAGGACTCCACAAGGGTTTGATAACCCAAGGCAGGGCGAGCCATCCGGTATAGAGACCCACCTCAGCATCGGTCAAGCCCAACTGCATATACATTACCACAGAGAGGGCTGTCACGATAACGTTAGGCAGTCCTTCCGCAAAGTAGAGTGTCGGAATCCAAGCCCATGGATTCCGACTATTTTTCAATGTTCCCATTCTACAGCTTTATTTATAGAGTTTCTTGATTTCTGCACCCTGATAGTAGTGCAGGAGGATAGCATCATAGAGATACCCCTCCTCGCCCATCATCGCAGCACCAATCTGACAGAGACCTACTCCATGGCCCCATCCTGCACCGATGAGTTCGAAACGCTGAGGTACTCCCTGCTCATCTTCATCCTGTTTATCTACCACAAAAGCAGAACTTAAAAGATGAGAATCGCTGAGTGCACGTCGGATTTCGAGTTCCTTACCGATGGTGAAGGTCTTCTCGGTACCGATAATCTGGAGTTTGCTGATTCTTCCACTCTTACCTCGCTCCACGGCCTTCAGGTCGAGGATGGCACCAAAATCCATCTTCAGTTTGTCAGCGATAAGCTGCTGGAGTTTCTCCTGAGTGAGCGTTACCTTCCAGCGATAGAAATCGGCAGTCTCCTGGTCATAGTCATTCAATACCTGCGAAAGAATCTTCTTGTCTGTCGTATTGCAGAAAGCAGGTGGGTTCGAGCGAATCCACTTCTCAGCCTCTTCCTCGCTGGTAAGATCAGGCATAACCTTTACATCCTCTACACCCAAGGCAATATCCCTTACGGCTGTGAGATAATTCTTCGGCGTATTCTCCCAGCAATACTGGAACTCTTCGGTAATACCGCCACAACACTTCGAGAATCTGGCATCACAAATCTCATCACCATCCAGCAGAACCTGTCCTCTGGTGAGTCTTACCGCCTCTGCCACATGTGGTGAGGTTTCCTTCGTAATTCCCTGATAACGCTGACAGTGGTCATCGGCACAAACATCGAAAAGAGTATGATCTTCGCGATCGTACCAACGGATGAGCATATCCTCCTTCTTCACGAAAGAGAAGAAATTGTTGCCACTCTCCGCCACCTCTCTGCGATGCTGCATCTGAGCCAAAAGCCAAGAACGGGAAATCACGGCGTGCGCCTTCAGGAGTTCGAGACTGGATGTGGCACTCATCTCACTACTGATGACACTCTCCAGATATTTCTCTACAGGCAGCTCATTAATGGCTAAAATCTTATCAGATTCTACCAGGAATCTCAGCGTACCCAGGAAAGTCTGGGTTTCCTTACGCTCCCAATGGAAGTTTACACCGATGGTTACATCACTCAAGGAAAAAGAGGCATTCGAGCTCTGCGGATGGAAAGTCAGTGAACTATACTGATTTCCGTTCCAAAGCACGCCACCTTCTGAGAATTCCACCTCCTGCTCACCGATCACGATTTCTCCCTTGGCAAGATAAGGTTTGTTGAGTATGAAATGAACCTTCTGCGCACTCACGATTCCAACAGTTACTTCCGGCTCCTTACCATTATTATATAAGGCAGAAGCTCCGACAGCAGCCTTAGCCTCCTTTGCCGCCTTCAGCTTGTTAACGATAGTTTCTACCTTCTCTGGACTGATACCGCATTCCTGCAAGATAGCAGTAGCCTTTTCATCGGTGAGTTTACGGAAGTCTTCCTCACGAGGAGTAATGATGAGTCCGCTCATATCGAGTGCTCCCGGCGAAACCATCACCTGTGCATCCCCTTCAGCAAAGTAAGCATCTGGTCGATGTTTCTCTCTCGGAATAACCACAGTGATGAATTCTTCACCCTTACGCCAGGCAACGATGTTCATCATTGGCTCTTTCTCGTCGCCACGATGAGGCAAAGCCTTGTAAAGTCGGCGGAAGAGGGTTTCATCACTCTCTTCGCTCTTCGAGATGATAACAAAGGCTGGCACGATGAAATCGCGAACCAATGCAATCTTCTCATCATCATTCAGCGAGATGATATCGGTAAGATTGCGGGAAAGACGCTGCCAATTTGCCTGCAAAGGAAGAAGTCCGCTAGAACCAGCCTGGAAATGCAGGTGGTCTGGAGCAGAAGCTCCACACTTCGGACCATTATAGAATACCATCAAGTCGCTGTGCAGACTCAGGAATCTGTGCATCTCACCATAGTTCTTATAAATGAGCTGATACTGGTGTTTGCGTGCCGGGATCGTGAAATGGATTGGCAAGATAGGGAACGGATTCACCAACAGCTGGAACTTGTCGTCTATCTGCTGCACCATCTGTTCTTCCGGACGATTGGCAGCACAGAGGAAGCAAGGGCGCTCGCTCAATGCCTTCTTGTCGATTTTGGCTCCCGTGCTAACCATACGGGCCGGATTCCACTGCAACTTCACAAACTCAGAGAGCGTCTTGGTCTCTACGTGCTTGAGGTCGCGATAACGATGGCGAGCCTCCTCCCATTGCTCCAACTGCCGATTGAAGAATCGGGAGATACTGCTATCTTCCATGATATCAGCCTTACCCAACAGCATCTGCTGACGTGCCTTCAACTCCATGGTGCGCAAACGGTCTTTATAAAGATTATTGGCGTTCACCTTTTCTATACTGAGGGCAGCATCAGAGTTTCCTCCCCAGCGACGACAGAGGTAGAGTTCCTCATAGATTCTGCCGATGCGGTAGCGGCGAGAGAAAGCCAAGCCCATCGCATAGTCCTCGCCATAGCTGGTATTAGGAAACGGTATCTGTCTAGCCAACGGGGTAAAGAAAGCACGAGGAGCGCCTAATCCGTTGATGCGCAAGGCATTGTTGCAGCCATTCTCCTCGGTCCACTCCTTATGGTCGATAAGTCCAGGAGGAAGGGTCTGCAGATCGAAGTTGCACATACGATAAGAACCCACAATCATCGCAGCCTTCTGCTGATGGAAAGCATCTACTATCTTCTGCAGTGTATCGGTAGAAGAATAGAGGTCATCGCTATCGAGCTGAACGGCAAACTTTCCGCAAAACTCGCTAGAGATGGCAAGATTCCAGCATCCACCTATTCCAAGGTCTTTGCTTGTAGGTTGGAGCAGGAAGAGACGTGGACTATCAGCTATTTTCTGCACGATTTCACCGGTACGATCGGTAGAATGATTATCTACGACGATGACATTGAACTTGAAATTGGTCTTCTGGCTCATTGCACTAAGCACTGCGTCTGCGATGGTCTTCTCTCTATTGAAAACTGGGATGATGACGGATGCCTCATATTCAAAGTCCTGCTCATCAAAATTCGGCTGACGATAGTAACAGGTATCAATCAGAGCGCCCAATTTGCCAAGATGCTGGGTACAAGCCTTTTCCATTTCTATCTGCACCTCCCTGTTACGAGGATTCACATAGTCAAACTGCTTCTCACCGCTCTTGCGATTGTCTCTTTCAGTCTCGGTATAGAGATACTCATTGATATGGAAGATTTCTCCTACTCGACTCAGATAAAGTCTCAGGTCGTAGAGACCTGCATAGAGGTATTCCTGACGATCGCGCTGAGCTACATAATCACGGAGAGCCTGTGCCTTGATGAGCCAGAGGCTTCCAAAATCGAAATCATCACGGAGTGAACCCTGCTGATAATCGATTACAGGATGCTTTTCCAACTTAGAAACTCTCAGTGATTTCTCTAGCTCAGAAGCATCTTCACCCAATGAAGCCTGGAACTTGGCTGTTTCCTCCTCATCCAACACCTTCGTATAATGGTCGGAGTAAACCATCACAGCTCCCGTGTCATCAGCCACACGGAGAAAACGCTCCAATGCGAGATTGCCCCATTGGATATCTGTATTTTTGGTACAGATCAACACATAGTCCGCATCGGTGTTCTCAGCGATGCTCTCTACAGTGTTAGAACTCTCAAGGCGGTCAACGGCAATGAAGGTGCAACCTTCCGGCACCGGATGCTGGGCTGCGAAGTCAGCGCTCACCAGGAGGTTGATATGCTGTACTGTTTTGTCTTCGTGAAGATCTATGGTCGTAAATCTAGCTTCCTGTAGGTCGTCACAAGGCAAGAAAAGATCTATTTTTTCTCTCATTTTCACCTTATTTTAGCTTATTATATTAAAATATGTGGCAAAGATACGAATTTTTCAGCAAAAAAGCGTATCTTTGCAGTATGAATAATGAAAAAAAATATCTTTTAGGTCTTACACTTGCTGAATTGAAGCAGGTGGCTAAGGATCTCGGCATGCCTGCCTTCACCGGCGGACAGATGGCGAAGTGGCTCTATGAGCAGCACGTAAAGAGCATTGATGAGATGACCAACATCTCGAAAGCCAACCGTGCCAAACTCGCTGCCGAATACGAAATAGGATGCGCAGAATTCTCTGACGCACAATACTCTGTGGATGGTACCATCAAGTACCTCTTCCCTACCCGAAGCGGCAAATTCGTAGAAACGGTCTATATCCCGGATAAAGACCGTGCCACCCTCTGCGTTTCATCACAGGTGGGCTGCAAAATGAACTGCCTCTTCTGCCAGACAGGAAAGCAGGGATTCGAAGGCAGTTTGCCTGCTGGCGACATTCTGAACCAGATTTATTCGCTGCCTGAGGTGGATAAGCTCACCAATATCGTATTCATGGGACAGGGAGAGCCGATGGACAATCTCGACAATGTGCTTCGTGCCACAGAAATTCTCACCGCCGATTACGGTTGGGCGTGGAGTCCGAAACGAATCACTGTAAGTTCTGTAGGCGTGAAGAATAAGCTGAAGCGATTCCTGGAAGAGAGCGAATGCCATGTGGCAATTTCGATGCACGACCCGATACCATCAGAACGTGCAGAACTGATGCCTGCTGAACGCGGAATGAGTATAGAACAGGTGGTAGAGCTTCTGAAGAACTACGATTTCTCTCATCAGCGCCGCCTGAGTTTCGAGTACATCGTATTCAAGGGAGTGAACGACAGTATGCAGCATGCCAAGGCCATCATCAAACTGGTGAAGGGGCTTGATTGCCGTTTCAACCTCATCCGCTTCCATCAGATTCCAGATATTCCACTGCAGGGCGTGAATGACGAAAAAATGGAGCAGTTCCGTGATTACCTCACTTCCCATGGTGTTTTCACCACTATCCGTGCCAGCCGCGGCCAGGACATCTATGCAGCCTGCGGTCTGCTCAGCACCTCGAAAAAGATCGGAGAAATCCGACATCATGAGGATGAGAAACAGAAAGAGGAGATGTAGAGAGAATAACATAATGGTGAGAAAAACGATAACGTTTCTTTTCCCGTTCTATCTTATATTCGTTCTCCTGACAAGTTGCGATATAACAGGTAAGAACAGGAAAAAGCCAGCCAGCACGGGACAACCTTACGAGGTGGTACTCGAGGGTGATACCGACAGCATCGTAACCAAGATACTGACGGAGGATGTGACAGGACTGCCCCAACCCGAACCACTCTGCCGACTGATTCAGGTGAAAAAGGGCAAGACACAGGGCAGCTATCTGCTCGTCAGAACCCGAATCGTCGTGAATATTGGAGAGCGGGATTTCTCCGTCAGGCTGAGCCACGACGAAAATGCCGCACCGCAGAATATCATCCGCATTACAGCCCGCTCGACACAGCAGTTGCAGGAAAAGCTCAATGGCGAAAGACTCCGCCAAATCGTGAATGAGGTAGAGTTGAAACATCTGGCAGATATCATCTCCTGCAACCCCAGCAAACAAAACAAAGAGATGCAGGACGAAATCAAGAAGATGTTTGGAATTGACATGAAGATTCCGGTCTCGATGAACGCCAGCAAAAAAGCAAAAGACTTCATCTGGATCTCGAATAATGCAAGTACGGGAATGCAAAACCTGCTTGTGTTTAAAGTGAAGAGTGAAGAACGAAGAATGAAGAATTCAAATGCATTTTATGTAAATGACAAGACTCAGATTGACAGCATTCTTCGAACCAATATGCTCGGCGAAACCGACAGCATGTATATGGTGATTCCAGTTCTTTCAGAAAGAGGGCTCTGGGAGATGAAGGGGGATGCCATGGGAGGACCTTATGTTATGCATCGCATTCATAAGTCAACAAGCCAAGCAGAAATTCAGCAAGGCTACGACCTCTACATCATCGGCTTCGTCTATGCTCCAGAAATGAAAAAGAAAATATTAATCAAGCAGCTCGAAGCTGCGATTTCTACTATAAAATAAGTATTAATGGACAACAAGAAAATCAGGGTGGCTATCACCCATGGAGATACCAATGGTATCGGATATGAACTCATTTTTAAGGCATTCAGTGAGCCAGAGATGTTGGAGTTTTGCACACCAATCATCTATGGTTCACCTAAAGTGGCAGCTTATTATCGCAAGGCGATGAATCTGCCAGCCCAGTTCTCTATCATCCAGAAAGCAGAAGATGCTGAAGATGGACGTATCAACCTCCTCGCTGCCGTAGATGAAGAGGTTAAGGTAGATATGGGACTTCCTACTGATGAATCAGGAGCTGCAGCCATCAAAGCACTCGACCGTGCTATGACCGACTATCGCAACAATCTCTATGATGTCTTGATTACAGCACCAGTAAGCAGTCAGAACGTCAAAATAGAAGGATATACCTTCAAGGGACACAAGGAGTACATCGAAACATGCATCGGCGACCGCAACAGTTCCCTGAGCATACTCATCGGAGACGACCTCCGTATCGCAGCTATCACAGAAAAGACACCTTTGGCTCAAGTAGCTGGTGCAATCAGTCAGGAAAGTATCGTGAGCAAGACAACATTGCTCTGGCAGACATTGAAGCGCGACTTCCTCATCACCAATCCACGTATCGCCGTTCTAGCCCTGAATCCTAGCATCAACGAGGAACAGAGTTGCGGCAAAGAGGAACGCGAAATCATCATCCCGGCTATCGACCACCTTGCTGACAAGGGAATCCAGGCATTTGGTCCTTACCCTGCAGACGAATTCTTCGGCAGCGGTTACTTCAGCGAATTCGATGGAATCATGGCAATGTACTACGATCAGGCTACCGTGCCATTCCATGCTCTCTACAACGAGGATGGCGTGCTCTACACTGCAGGCTTGCCACTTATCCATACCGCAGCCAACACAACTCCTTGCTACTTCATGGCAGGCTGCAACGAGGCAGACCCAACATCATTCCGCCATGCTATCTTCACGGCACTCGATGCTTTCCGCCATCGCGAAACAAGCGACGAGGTGGGTACAAACCCGCTGCCAAAACTCTATCACGAGAAGCGAGACGAAAGTGAAAAGGTTCGCTTCTCTATCCCAAAGAAGCATGCTCCATCTCCATTCCCTTCAAAGAACGGAAAACAGGGAGCACCAAAGGGTAACGAGCAGAAGGAGGCGCAGAACAATGCTCCAAGAAACAACGAGCAGAAGGAGGCACAGAACAATGAGCAGAAGAACAATAATCAGAAAGCTCAACAGCCTAACAAGCAGAAGGCTGCACAGGCTGCTGCAGCACTCTCTGCTGTTCTCTCTGCAGTTCAGGCTGGTCAGAAGCCTGCTTCTAAAGAGTAAAAAACAAGGCGAAATTAGCTGCTGGAACTTGTATGTTTCCGGCAGCAATATCAGCCTGATACGTGACTAGAAATTAAGGAAAAAGAGCAGAAAGATAGGCGAAAAAGTTAAAAATCACCTATTTTCTGCTCTCCATAACCTATTTTTGGACGAAAAAAGCAGATAATTCAAAAAAAATATGTAATTTTGGCAGCTAAATGGATAATTCCGAACTTCAAAAGATAAAACAACGATACAATATCGTCGGAAATAGCGACGGATTGAATCATGCTCTCGATGTTGCCTTACAGGTGGCACCGACAGACCTTTCCGTGCTCATCATCGGAGAAAGCGGAGTGGGTAAGGAAATCATTCCAAGAGTCATCCACGACAATTCTCCACGAAGAAGAGAGAAATACTTCGCCATCAACTGCGGCAGCATCCCAGAGGGAACCATTGACAGCGAACTCTTCGGACACGAAAAGGGTTCCTTCACTGGAGCCATCGGTGAAAGCGAAGGTTACTTCGGAATAGCCAACAAGGGAACCATCTTCCTCGATGAGGTAGGAGAACTCCCTATCCAGACCCAAGCCCGACTGCTTCGTGTACTGGAAACTGGTGAATATATCCGAGTAGGAGGCACAGAAATCCGAAAGACCAATGTTCGTATCGTAGCTGCCACCAATGTGAATATGCGCAAGGCTGTGAGCGAAGGAAGATTCCGTGAGGATCTCTACTATCGTCTCAATACGATTCCTATCCAGATGCCTCCTTTGCGCGAACGTGGCGGTGACATACTCTTGCTCTTCCGTCTCTTTGCAATGCAAATGGCTGAGAAATACCACTTGCCGAAAATCTCGCTTTCGGAAGATGCCAAACAACTGATGTTGAAATACAAGTGGCCAGGAAACGTAAGACAGCTCAAGAATATCACAGAGCAGATGTCGGTACTCTCAAAAGAAAGAGAAATCGGACTGGATGCACTTCTCCAATTCATCCCAAAAGATGAGGAGAGTACACAGCTGGCCCCGATTCCTCAACAGAGCGTAGGGCAGCACAGCTATGAAAGCGAACGAGAAATTCTCTATAAGATTCTGTACGAATTGAGAGGAAACGTAAGCGACTTGAGACGCGAAATGAACTCGTTGAGAAAACAACTTGATGAAGCACGCGGACTGAACGGTGCCCAAGGGTTCTCTCAATCACAACCGATAGACAACAGTATCATACCCGCAAACTACCCAATAGATGTGACACCATCTCGTACGTCGGATATCATACAGTCGCACTCGGATATGCTGAACTCTCATTCAGACCTGATACATTCCCGACCAGAAGCTCAGGAAGTAGAAGCAGAGGAAATCAAGGATTTCGACAACGAAGAGATGAGCGAGAACGAATCGCTTAACCTCAACAAACTCGGCAGACAGATGATAGAAAAAGCATTGGAGAGAAACAATGGCAATAGAAAAAAAGCAGCCGACGAATTGGGAATCTCCGACCGCACCCTCTATCGAAGAATCAAGAAATACGGGCTCGGAAATGATTAACGACCCATTGCTGGGAAAGATAATAATAAAGAATAAAAAATGAAGCACTTACGCGCGTACCTATATATAATAGGCATCATATTGGTAATGGGAGCTACTGCTGCCTGCTCCGTAAGCTACAAGTTTAACGGAGCCAGCATTGACTATACCAAGACCAAGACCATCCAGTTGGCTGACTTCCCTATCCGAAGCTCGTATGTTTGGGGACCAATGGGTCCGATGTTCAACAATGAGCTGAAAGACAAGTTTGCCAGCAACACTCAGCTGCGCCAGGTTTCCCGAAACGGAGATTTGAAGATTGAGGGAGAAATCACCCAATACTCACAGCGTAACAAGTCGGTGAGTGCAGAGGGATATTCTGCACTCACCGAATTGAGCATTACAGTGAACGTTCGCTTCACCAATACCAAAAACCACAACGAGGACTTCGAGCGACAGTTTACCTCCGCCAAGACCTACGATACCACTCAGAGCCTGGCATCAGTGCAGGAAGAGCTGGTTACCCAGATGGTAAAGGATTTGGTTGATCAGATATTCAATGCAACTGTAGCTAACTGGTAAAAAATTCAATGTTCAAAGAAAAAAGCAAAACATCGTGGAATTAAATAGATTAATACAACATCCTGAGGAAATGGACCGAGAGACGCTCTACGACCTACGTGCGCTCTTGGCTCTTTATCCGTACTATCAGACGGCTCGCCTGCTGATGTTGAAAAACCTATACCTGCTCCACGACCCCAGCTTCGATGAAGAACTTCGCCGAGCAGCCATCTATATCTCCGACCGCAAAGTCATCTTCCAGATGATAGAGGCAGCTCACTATCAGCTCAAGCGTACCCAGAATAAGCCACAAAGTATGGGCATTCTTGATGCCAAGAAGAAAGAAGATCGCACCAGCAGCCTCATCGACCACTTTCTCGACTCCATCCCTACCGATGCTGAGGAAAACGAGAAGAAGAAAGAGAAACGCAAACCTACACCAGCAGATGCAGCAGTAGATTACGTATCATATCTGATGGAGACAGAGACAGAACAGAAGATGGAGCAACCATCCCGTACAATCAGTCTCATCGATGACTTCATTGAAGAAGGTGGTTTTAATCTGGAAAAGATTAACGGCACAGAGGAATCTGAACCAAAATCATCAGCAGACACAGAGCCCGCAGAAGCAGCTCCTCATAATGAGTCTAGCGATAATGGCGGAATCTTTACAGAAACCCTTGCTAGAATCTACATCAAGCAGGGAAAGTATGAGAGAGCCTATCAGATTATCGATCGCCTGCATAAGCAGCACCCACAAAAGAGTGCCTATTATGTAGATCAACTCAGGTTTCTGGAGAAGCTGATACTGAATGCTAAGAAATAATATGCTCTGCAAAGGGATAAAAAATAAATAAAATAATAATAATAAAACTAGTTTTAAAATTAAAAAATGGCTTACACATTATTTGTAGTATTAATCGTCCTGGTTTCAATCCTGATGGTTCTCATCGTGTTGATCCAGGAGTCAAAGGGAGGTGGATTGGCATCTAACTTCTCTTCAACCAATTCCATCATGGGTGTACGCAAGACTACCGACATCGTAGAAAAGATTACATGGGGTCTCGCAGCTCTTATGGTAGTAATCAGCGTTGCTTGCGCATACGTTGCTCCGCAGGCAACAGGCGAAAATAGCGTTATGGAGGGTGCAACTCAGGAGCAGACAGCTCTTCCTGCCATGCCAGGTGCTAGCAAGGATGCAGCAGCAGGTGCTCAGAAAGCGGCTCCTGCAGCAGGTGCAGATGCTCAAAAGGCAGCTCCAGTAGTGCCAAATGGCCCTGCTAAATAAAAAAATAGAAAAAAGGTACGAAAAAATTTGGTGGAATCATTTTTTTTTCGTACCTTTGCACCCGCTTACAAGAAAATGGTGGACGTAGTTCAGTTGGTTAGAGCGTCAGATTGTGGTTCTGAATGTCGTGGGTTCGAGTCCCACCTTCCACCCAGGATAAACCCTGCAAGATTTATTTCTTGCAGGGTTTCTTGTTATATTATCATATTAATTCTTGCTATATGATATATCTACAGTTAAGGTATAGACTACGAAAAAGCCTGCTAAGAGAAAAAACTCCTAGCAGGCTTGTTTATATACAGCAATCAATATAAATGATTATCTGATAACCTTTACCTCGCCGTTCTTAGCTATCTTAACAATACTTGAAGGCTGGTGAGGCTTATGCTCCTGACGACGGGTCCAGCACACGTAATCTACCGCATTCAGAATCTCTTCTGAAATATCACGATAGTTCTGAGCTGCAGGCTCGCCACTTACATTGGCACTTGTACTTACGATAGGCTTCTGGAAACGATAGCAAAGCTGCTTGCTGAACTCCTCGTAAGTAACTCGCATAGCCAAACTTCCATCTTCTGCTACAAGATTATTAGCCACACCGTTCGCATCATCCAAGATGATGGTAGTAGGCTTAACAGGCATAGCCGCATCAATGAAATCCCAAGCCACCTGAGGCACATTACGGAAATAACGAGCCATACGATCTGCCGAGTCAATGAGGCAGATAAGCGCCTTAGAATCATCGCGCTTCTTAATCTCATATACTTTCTTCACAGCCTCAGGATTAGTAGCATCACAACCGATTCCCCAAACTGTATCTGTAGGATAGAGAATCACTCCACCCTTACGCATGCATTCTACTGCATTCTTAATATCCTCTTCTTTAGTCATTTTCTTAACTGTTTGAAAATTGAACCCTGAAATTTAAATCTAAATTACCGTAATCCAGCATCAGAATCTGGTGCTTTCTGACATTCGTAATATGCAATATCCTTCATTCCATTGAGGAAGGCAGAAGCTTCCATACGCTTTTTACCTGCAAGCTGCAACTCATAGATATTGAGCCAATGGTCGATACAAGCTATCTGCAAATGTCCGCCTTCTATTCTGAAACATCCTACAGGTGCCATACCTCGCGAGTCTTCGCTAACTGTAGTCTTGAAAATCTTAAGCACCTGCTCTTTCACAGCATCTTTCTTCTTGATGTTGGTCCAAGCACCCGGATATGGTGAGAGACCACGTATGAAATCGTGTACCTGTTTAGCAGGCTTGTGGAAATCAATACAGCAAGTATCCTTGAAAATTTTAGGAGCTGACTTGAGCTCAACACCCTCACCAATGAATTCTTCCTGAGCAATGCTCGAAATATTACCATCTGATGCAATCAGCTGATCGATGGTTTCCAAAGCAATTTCAGCACCTAAATGCATCAATCCATCATATACATACTCTACATTCGCCTCGTCAGGAATAGGGAAACGCTTCTGCATGATAATGCGACCTGTATCTATATCATGATCGAGGAAGAAGGTAGTAACACCCGTCTCTGTCTCACCATTGATAACAGCCCAGTTGATAGGAGCAGCACCGCGGTACTGTGGCAACAAGGCAGCATGAACATTAAAGGTACCAAACTTTGGCATTGCCCATACAACCTCTGGCAACATTCGGAATGCCACCACTACCTGCAAGTCTGCCTGATAACTCTTAAGTTGTTCCAGGAAATCGGGATCCTTCATCTTTACAGGCTGAAGCACTGGCAGTCCATGCTCTACAGCATACAGCTTCACCTGAGAAGGCTGCAAAGTGTCCTGATGTCTGCCCACAGGCTTATCAGGCTGCGTAACCACAGCCACCACATTGTAGCCGCCCTCTACAAGGCGCTTGAGGGATTCCACAGCAAACTCTGGAGTTCCCATAAATATGATTCTTAAATCTTTCTTTGTCATACTGTTCATTATTAATATTATTACTCTGCAGATATATCTGCCACAATGTGTCGATATACTTCATACACCTTGGTACGACTGATATAGCCCTTCAACACACCATTTATATCTACTACTGGCAACTGTGCAGCATCAGTCTTATCAAACTTCTGCATCACCTCATCCATCCTCTCGTTCTCACTAATTACGGCTGAAGGCTGCAACATAAGCTGTTTTACCTTAAAATGCTTATAGAGTTCGGTTCGGAATATGATATGACGAATCTTAGTAATATCGATAACTCCCTGCAAGACACCCGCTTCATCGAGCACTGGCAAGAAGTTATTATTACTTCGACTAATCTCGCTCACCAGTTTTTCCATCGGCAAATCTTCCTTGATTGGATGATAATCCTTCTCAACCAAGCTCTGCATACTCATCAGAGTGAGCGCTGCACGATCAATATGGTGCGTGAGAAGTTTGCCCTCTCTAGCCAAACGCAAGGCATAGATACTGTGACTCTCAAAGATACTGATGGTAAGGAGCGAAGATATGCACACAATCATAAGTGGCATAAAAAGCTGATAACCACCTGTAAGTTCGGCGATAAGGAAAATACCTGTAAGTGGAGCATGCATCACGCCCGTTATCAATCCTGCCATTCCCATCAAGGTGAAATTCTGCTCGGGTACATAAACACCTACCTCATAGACATTCCAAAGTCGGGCAAAGAAGAAACCTGCAAATCCACCGATGATAAGAGAAGGAGCAAAGGTTCCACCACATCCTCCACTACCATTGGTAGCCGAAGTGGCAAAAACCTTGGTAAAGGTCACCAAGCCGATATAGAGAATCAACAGATTCTGATGACCTGAAAAAAGAGAACGGTTCATCACCTGCCCCCACTCTGCCTCATTCTGTCCCTTAAGAAGCACATTTACTGCCGAATATCCCTCTCCATAAAGAGAAGGAAGAAGGAAAATGAGCGAACTGAGAATGAGTCCACCAAAAACCAACTTACAATAAGGATGATTCTTCATCTTGGCAAAAAGGCCTTCACACCATGACATCGTGCGCATGAAGTAAAGACTCATCAAACCGCAGAAGATACCCAACAAGATACATGCTGGCGTACGATTCAACTCCCATGGATTGGTAAGAGTAAAATCGAAAAGCGAACTGTCACCCATAAAGATATAGGTAAAACAGGTAGCAGTGACACAACTGATAAGGATTGGCAGAAGTGAAGCCATACTAAGATCAACCATCAGTACCTCGAGAGTGAAGACAAGTCCTGCGATTGGAGCCTTGAAGACTCCTGCAATAGCAGCACTGGCTCCACAGCCCACCAACAGAATCATGGTCTTCTTATCCATACGGAAAATCTGTCCCAGATTGGAACCAATGGCAGAACCGGTAAGTACAATAGGTGCCTCGGCTCCAACAGATCCACCGAAACCAATGGTAATACCAGAAGCTACCACCGAAGACCAGCAGTTATGTCCTTTTAGTCGGGAGTTCTTGGTCGAGATGGCGTAAAGCACACGGGTAATACCATGCGAAATATTGTCCCTCACCACATACTTGATAAAAAGCGAGGTAAGGTAAATACCAATGATAGGGAAAAGCAGGAAGAGCAGATTATAACTGCTCTGCTGGAACCCGGAAGTAAGCAGCAACTGTATTTCATGCACGATACCATGCAGGAAGAAACCTGCTACAGAAGCGAGCAAACCTATCACAAAAGCAAGGATAAGGGTCATTTGACGGTCGGAAATATGTTCCTTCTGCCAAACAACAAATCTTTCTATCCAGCCTTGTTTGTATTCTGATAACTCTTCATCCATCATTCTTTTGTTATTTTAGAATTCCGATGTAAAGTGGAATTTGATATGTTCGAAGTCTTGCTGAGCCATACTCAACACATAGCCTGAATCGGCGAGGAACACATCACGTCCCTCAATGTCCTTTGCCATATACTGATACTTACGCTTCTTGAAGTTCTCCAATTCCTTCTCATCGTCAGCCTCAATCCAACATGCCTTATGCAAATGAACAGGCTCCCAACGGCACTTGGCATTGTACTCGTTCTCCAAGCGATACTGGATAACCTCGAACTGCAACTGACCGACGGTACCCACGATGCGACGACCATTGAACTGGTTGATGAACAACTGTGCCACACCCTCGTTCATCAACTGCTCCAAACCCTTCTGGAACTGCTTGCTCTTCATTGGGTCATCGTTCTCGATGTACTTGAAGAGAAGTGGAGAGAACGATGGCAATCCACGGAAGTGAATCTTCTCGCCCTCAGTCAGAGTATCACCAATCTTGAAGATGCCGTTGTCTGGCAAACCAACGATATCGCCAGGATAGGCCTCATCGATGGTACTCTTACGCTGCGCCATAAACTGGGTAGGTGAAGAGAAACGTACGGTCTTGTCGAGACGTACATGGTAGTAAGGCTGGTTGCGCACAAACTTACCAGAACAAATCTTGCAGAATGCAATACATGAACGGTGGTTAGGGTCGATATTTGCAGTAATCTTGAAGATAAAGCCAGTAAACTTAGGCTCCTCCGGTTCCACCATACGCTCCTCTGCCTTGGTAGGCTTTGGTGATGGAGCAATCTGCACGAAGCAATCCAAGAGTTCCTGCACACCGAAGTTGTTCAAGGCAGAACCAAAGAATACCGGTGCCACTTCTGCTGAACGATAGGTCTCCACATCGAATTTCGGATAAACACCATCCACCAATTCCAGTTCTTCGCGCAACTGATTTGCCTCTCGCTCACCTACTCGCTCATCAAGTTCCTTAGACTGAATATCCACCTCAACCTTCTCAGTAACACGCTGTTTATTAGGTGTAAAAAGATTGAGCTGATGCTCATAAATATTGTAAACTCCCTTGAAGCGAGCACCCTGACCGATAGGCCAAGACAAAGGGCGAACAGAAATCTTCAACTCTTCCTCCAACTCATCAAGAACATCGAATGGGTCACGACCCTCACGGTCCATCTTATTGATAAAGATGATAACAGGAGTATTGCGCATACGGCACACCTCCATCAACTTACGGGTCTGTGCCTCAACACCCTTAGCCGAATCGACTACGATGATAGCAGAGTCCACCGCGGTGAGAGTACGATAAGTATCCTCACAGAAATCCTGGTGACCCGGAGTATCAAGAATGTTTACCTTATAAGGTTCTCCACTCTGTCCGTCAGGCAGATAATCGAACTCCATCACAGAAGTTGATACGGAAATACCACGCTGCTTCTCAATATCCATCCAGTCAGAAGTAGCAGTCTTACGAATCTTATTATTTTTAACGGCACCAGCCACCTGAATCTGTCCACCGAAGAGCAGGAACTTCTCGGTCAATGTTGTCTTACCAGCATCAGGGTGCGAAATGATGGCAAACGTTCTTCTTCTTTCAATCTCTTTCATCAATAATATATATTATAATATGTATATCCTAAAAAAATAAATACTACTCTCTAATTACTACAAAACACTTGTTACGCCAGCAGATTACATATCGTCATCTTCAAACTTCAAGCCTTCAGTACGATCCTTGATATAGTAATCACTGAGCAATCCAACGAAGATTGAGATTTCCTTGATAGCTTTCTCGGTTTCAGGGGTAATCTCCTTCTTTTGCAATCTGAGCATCATTACTCCGTAAAGTGCATCAAGACAGGTCTCAACCTCATTAATATCCTTATCACCACGATTGCGCAACTCTACAATAAAAGGCAACACCTTGTAATACTCAGCATTGTAAATAGGGAACTTCGAACTCTGAAGGAGTCTGCCGTGCAGATCGATGACATCCTGCAACAACACTCTATTAATGTCAAGATGCCCGCTCTCACGCTTACCTTCTTCATTCATCATACGAATGAGATTTCCAAACCAATCGAGTTCCTCGTCTTTCTGCTCAGGAGTGAAATCGAACCGTTCGATATAGTTTTTTTTAATCACCGGCAGCGAGCATCCGTAGGCACGGATGATATCCTCTATCTGCCACATATATAAAAGGTATTCTGCAATACTTTCTTTTCTTAATTTCTGTGCTACAAACATAACTTAAAATTCTGGTAAATGATAAAGATTAAACATCGTTCCAAAAAGAGCGATGATCGAGAAAATAATCACGATACTTCCTATCACCTTATTGATGATAAGGATTCCATTAGTATCAAACTTACCTCTGATCTTATCGACGAGCCAAGTGAGTCCAAACCACCACAACAAGGCACCAAACATAATACTCAGATATCCCACTCCCATTTCTATCGGCATATCCGGAACCACAAAGGCAAACTGTGCAAAGGTAGCCATAAAGAGAAACACGATGAGCGGATTGCTCAAGGTAACCAGGAAAGCCGTTATTCCATTATGCCATAAAGTACCCTGCTTATTGCTCGACTTATGCATATTCTTCATCGGATCACTCTTGAAGCAATAGATTCCGAACACCAGCAGCAATACACTACCGAAAATCTGCAGGTAGAACTTGTTCTGCGCATTATTCACAAAGTCCATCACGAAACTCATACCTAGACCCGTGAAGAGTGCATATACGATATCACTGCACGCAGCACCAATGCCCGTGACGAACCCAAACCAGCGTCCCTTGTTGAGCGTACGCTGAATACAAAGAATGCCTACAGGCCCCATAGGGGCAGAGGCAATCACTCCGATGATAATTCCTTTGAATATAAAGTCAAGGATGTTTATCTCTATTGGAAATGCTAAACTCATTTTTCGTACATTATTCTATAACAGCGGGCAAAGTTACAAAAAAAAGGGCACATTTGCAATATTTTTGCCCAAAACTTCTAAAATTATACTTTTTTATACAAGAAAAAGTTGATATTTTCAAAAGGATTCATTATCTTTGCAGCATAAATAAACAATTCTAACTAATTTAAAAAGTAACATGACTGAAAATACATTAAAACCGTACGTTATTGGTTTAGACCTCGGCGGTACTAATTCTGTGTTCGGAATCGTTGATGCTCGTGGCGAAATCAAGGCAACAACAGCTATTAAAACTGGTGGTTATGATAAGGTAGATGACTATGTAAAGGCATCTGTAGAGGCACTCCAGCCAATCATCGAGACCGTAGGCGGTATCGAAAAGATCAAGGCAATGGGTATTGGTGCTCCTAATGGAAACTTCTATACGGGTGCTATCGAGTTTGCTCCAAACTTGGCTTGGGCTCACGATGGCGTTGTACCTTTGGCTGATATGTTCAGCAAAGCTCTCGGTATTCCTGTAGCTCTTACTAACGATGCCAACGCAGCTGCACTTGGAGAAATGACCTATGGTGCTGCTCGTGGAATGAAGAACTTCATTGATATTACCCTCGGTACAGGTGTAGGTTCTGGTATTGTCATCAATGGTCAGATGCTCTATGGAAGCGATGGTTTCGCAGGTGAGTTAGGTCATGTTATCATGGTTCCAGGCGAGGCTGGCCGTGTTTGCGGCTGCGGTAGAAGAGGCTGTTTGGAGACATATTGCTCTGCTACAGGTGTAGCTCGCACCGCACGTGAGTTCCTGGAAACAAGCGATGAGCCTTCTTTGCTCCGCGAGATGGATCCAGAGAAGATTACCTCTTACGATGTCAGCGTTGCTGCCAGCAAGGGTGATGCTTTGGCCAAGCGCATCTACGACTTCACTGGCAAGATGCTGGGTGAAGCTTGCGCTAACTTTGCAGCATTCTCTGCTCCTGAGGCATTCGTATTCTTCGGCGGTCTCACCAAGGCAGGTGACCTCTTGATGAAGCCTTTGAAGGAAGCTTACGACAAGAACGTGCTCAAGATTTACAAGGGCAAGGCTAAGTTCCTTGTTTCTACTCTTGATGGCAGTTCTGCAGCTGTACTTGGTGCAAGTGCTGTAGCTTGGGATTTATAATATTTGATTATATGTTCTCTTATTAGAGTTCATTAATATAAAAAGTAAAAAAGAGTTTGGTGTCCTTCAGGACATCAAACTCTTTTCTTTTAACAATCATCGCAATATCATACATTCAAGATGCAATGAAAAAGCTTTAGCCCCAAAGGACTAAAGCTCTAACCAATTCTGAATCATCTTTTTCCCATCAGGTGTCAGCACACTTTCAGGATGAAACTGAATGCCTCGAATATCATAATTCTTATGCTTGAGACCCATAATCTGACCATCATCACTTACAGCCGTAATATCCAGGCAATCAGGAAAACCACTTTTATCTACTACCCAGGAATGATATCTGCCAATCTCGATACGCTTAGGCAATCCTTCAAAAATAGGATCGTTACCAAACTGAGTACAAGGTGTAGCTACTCCATGATAAACCTCAGAGAGATTGGTTAGTTTAGCACCAAAAGCCTCACCAATAGCCTGATGACCTAGACAAACTCCCAGCATCGGTTTTCTGCCTGCATATTTCCTGATCACATCCATCAGAAGTCCAGCCTCCGAAGGAATACCTGGTCCTGGACTCAATATGATCTTGTCGAAACGGTCAAGCTCCGACAGCTGAAACTGATCGTTGCGGAACACCGTCACTTCAGCATCCAACTCCTTTACCAAATGGGCAAGATTATAAGTAAAGGAGTCATAGTTATCTATGATTACTATTTTCATTTTATTAATGTTTAGAGTTTAATGTTTACTTGAAGCACATGAATTCTTCACTCTTCGTTCTTCATTTTTCACTACCTAAAGCTTCTCAGCAATATGAATTGCCTTAGTCAAAGCTCCTAGTTTATTATTACACTCTTCCAACTCATACTGGTCGTTGCTCTTCGCCACAACTCCACTTCCAGCCTGGAACCAGAGTTCGCCATTACGGCTGATAAAGGTACGAATTACAATAGCCTGATTCAAATCGCCGTTCAGTCCTATGAATCCGATACATCCACCATAAGCGCCACGATTATGAGGCTCCAATTCAGAGATAATCTGCATCGCTCTCACCTTAGGCGCACCACTCAAGGTACCAGCAGGGAAAGTATCAATGAATTCCTTAATATGGTCAGCATTCTGATCCAATGTTCCGCTCACACGGCTCACCAGATGAATCACATGACTGTAAAATTGCATATCCTTATAGAAATCCACCTTCACATTATGGCAGTTACGGCTCAAATCATTTCGTGCCAAATCCACAAGCATGACATGTTCTGCATTCTCCTTCGGGTCATTACGGAGGAATTCTGCAGCCTTTCTATCCTGTTCCATATCACCCGTTCGTCGGGTCGTTCCTGCAATAGGATCAATGAAAGCCTTCTCTCCTCCAATACGATTATGAGTTTCAGGTGAAGAACCGAAGATACGGAAGCCACCAAAATCGAAATAGAAGAGATAAGGTGATGGATTGATGCTGCGCAAGGCACGGTAGAGCTTGAAGTCATCCCCCTCATAACGCTGCACAAATCTTCGGCTCACCACAATCTGGAACACATCGCCACGCATACAATGCTGGATACACTTGCGAATATTCGCCTTGTGCTCCTCATCAGTAAGAGTAGAGGTTGTTTCGCCTACCGGATGGAAACCATAAGGCTTCACATTCGCCTTGTTCACCGCCTTCATCAATGCATCCAACTCAGCATTGCCGACAGCCCTATTTGCCGCAGAAGCCTGATCATCATCAGCGGTTCCCTCTTCGCCATACCGTTCGCTCAAAGCGATAAGTTGCATCGTATTATTGAAATGATCGAACACGATGATGTCCTTATACATAATATAATAGATATCCGGCGCATCATTCTTTGCCATCGTGGTATCCTTTACAGGGATATTCTCGAAGTAGCGTACTGCATTAAAGGTCGTGAATCCATAAAGTCCACAGAAATTCTTCCCCTCTCCCTCTACATGGAAACTTTGGATGAACTCATTGAAAGCTTTCGAAATGGCGAGCTTACAATCTTCTCCCTTTCCTTCGCCAAAAGCTGGAAGTTGCTGTTTTTCAACACTGCCATCAGGATAAGTCTTGATAACCTCTCCATGACTCACGGCAATGCTAGCCAATGGATGTACACCTATAAAGGAACGGGAATTCTCAGAACCATGGTAGTCGCTACTCTCCATCAGAGCCGACTGGGGGTAAATATCTCTCAATCGCATATAAACTCCCACAGGCGTATAGAGGTCGGCGAGAATCGTGCGAGTTACTGTCGTATAATTAAACTTAGCCATTTTTTCTTATTGATTGAACTTTAACTAATTACACCCACACGCCCTGAAAGGTCAGAAGCTCCTAGCCCAGGGTAACACCCTGGGCTAGTAATGAGTGTAAGTCTGTCGCCCTGAAAGGGCAAAAGCTTTAAAATACTTTAGAAATTTCCATATTCTCCAGCCATTTCCTTATGGCTCAAATAGGTTTCTACATCCTTGTCACCACGGCCAGAAACGGTCAAAACAACCACGTCGTCCTTCTTGAACTTCATTTTCTTCAAGGCAGCCACAGCATGAGCACTTTCAATGGCAGGTATGATACCCTCCATACGAGTCAGTTCATAACCGGCATAGATAGCCTCATCATCCTTGATGGCAAGTACATGACTTCTGCCTCTTGTTGCCAAGTCTGCATGCATTGGTCCAATACCCGGATAATCCAAACCGGCACTGATGGTGAAGGCTTCCTCAATCTGTCCATCCTCTGTCTGCATCACAAGCGTACGGGCACCATGAATGATTCCCTCTGTACCACAATGCATGGTTGCAGCCGTGTAATTGGTATCAATACCATGACCGGCAGCCTCAGCCAGATAAATCTGAACCCGCTCATCATCGATATAATGATAGATGGTGCCTGCAGCATTGCTACCGCCACCAACACAAGCGATGAGGTAATCAGGATAATCGCGGCCAATCTTCTCTTCCAACTGCCATTTCAGCTCCTCACTGATTACGCTCTGCATCTTTGCAACGATATCAGGATAAGGATGAGGTCCCATCGTAGAACCTACAATATAGAATGTATCCTGTGGATGACAGCACCAGTCGCGGATAGCCTCTGAGCATGCATCACTCAAAGTCATATTGCCCGTACGGACAGGATTCACCTTGGCACCCAGCATCTTCATACGCTCCACATTGGTATGCTGGCGCTCCACATCGGTAGCACCCATAAAGATTTCACACTTCATATCCATCAAGGCACAGACGGTAGCAGTTGCAACACCATGCTGTCCGGCACCGGTTTCGGCGATGATACGCGTTTTACCCATCTTCTTTGCCATCAGAATCTGACCGATGGTATTGTTAATCTTGTGCGCACCGGTATGATTCAGATCCTCACGCTTCAGATAGAGTTGGCATCCATACTTTTCGCTCATTCTCTTCGCATAGTAAAGAGGTGAAGGGCGGCCAACATAATCCTTCAGGAGCGCATAATACTCTTTTTTGAACTCCTCGCTCTCAATGATAGGCTTATAAGCCTCCTGAAGCTCAGTTACACACTTATATAAAATCTCAGGAACATAAGCTCCTCCGAATTTTCCAAAAAATCCTTTATCGTCAACTTGATACATCTTTCCTATAAAATTAAAAGGTTGAATTATTTTTTCAATGCTTCGAAAAGCAGGTCGAGTGCCTGGTCTGGATTGCCTACTTCATTGAGCAATGTTACAAACTTACTACCGATGATGGCACCTGCTGCGTTATCCTGTGCACTCGTAAGAGTTTGCTTGTTACTGATTCCGAAACCAATCATACGAGGATTACGAAGATTCATAGCATTGATATGATTGAAATAAGCCAACTTAGCATCGCCGAAGCTACTCTGGGCGCCCGTAATGCTGGCGGAGCTGACCATATAGATAAAGCCATCAGTATGTTCGTCGATGAATCGGATACGCTCCTCACTTGTCTCTGGGGTAATCATCATGATAACGCGGATATCATATTTGTCAGCAATAGGCTTTACCACTTTCAGATAATCATCAAATGGAAGATCAGGAATGATAGTTCCACTCACACCACTTTCAACACAACTCTTGAAGAATTCTTCTATTCCGTAGTGCATGATAGGATTCAGATAGCCCATCAGCACGAGTGGCAACTGCACTTCATTCTTGATGTCCTTCAACTGAGCGAAGAGCTTCTTTACGGTCATTCCATTCTTCAAAGCCTTAGTACCAGCACTTTGAATAACAGGTCCATCAGCCAGAGGATCACTAAACGGGATTCCTACCTCAATCATATCTATTCCCTTGCGCTCCATCGCCTTAATCACATCACCCGTTCCTTCAAGGGTTGGGCAACCTGCGCAGAAATACAAGCTCAAAAGCTTGCGGTCTTTATTGTTTGCAAACAATGCATTTATCTTATTCATAATACTCTTTTTAAATTTCTTTGTTTTCTATATTTTCAAGAAATGTATTCAACTTCTCCACATCCTTTAAGCCCGGCTTCAACTCGAATTTCGAATTCAGATCGATTCCGATGCACTTTGGATGATGGAAGTTCCTGACTCTCTCTACATCCTCCGGCCCTATTCCACCACTCAAGATGAATGGAACATCGCCATCATAATTCTCCAAAACCTGCCAATCAAACTGCTGACCACTTCCACCCACCGTTTTACACTTGGTATCGAAAAGGAAGTAATCAACAGCGCCTACGTATTCCTTATATTTCTGGATATCCCCGGCTGTGGAAACGCTGATAGCCTTGATAACTTTCAACAAGCCATTCTGCTTATGAAGCAGTTCACAGAGTTCGCGGCTCTCATTTCCATGCAACTGCACGGCATTCAAATCAAACAGATGAATCTTATCAGAAATCAATCCAGCAGATTCATTGACAAAGACACCCACTCTGCAAACATTCTTATCTGCAGCCGTTCGATCCACAGATTGAGAAGCGAATCTCGGCGACTTTGGGTAGAAGATGAATCCCATCATATCCACCCCTAACTGAGCCACCTTTTCTATATTCACAGGCTCACGCATTCCACATACCTTTACTAACATCTGCCTATGATTTTAACTGATTGATAAATTGAGCGAGCGCCTCTCCAGGCTCAGCCTGTTTCATAAACTGCTCACCCATCAGGAACCCCCTGAATCCACCTTCTTCTCTTAATCTAAGAACAGTCTGGGGCTGGGAGATTCCACTTTCGCTTACTCTGCATACATCCTTCGGAAGCATTTCAGACAGTCGGAAACTATTTTCCACATCCGTCACAAAGGTTCCGAGGTTGCGGTTATTGATTCCGTACATATCCGGTTCCAACTCTGCATATTCGAAATCACGTTCGCCATGCATTTCCAAAAGAACCTCCAATCCCAGCTGATGAGCCATTCGCATCAGATTTCTGCATTCTTCCTTGGAAAGACAGGCTGCAATCAGCAACACCGCCGAAGCTCCACAATATCGAGCCTGCAAGAGCTGATATTCATCTACCACGAAGTTCTTATATAATATAGGTAGAGTTACACCTACATGGCGAGCTTCCTGGATAAACTCATCATAGCCACCAAAATAATCTATGTCTGTGAGGATACTCAGCGCCGTTGCCCCATTCTGCTGATAGCTTAGAGGAATGATACTGGCCTTTCCCTCTTCCTTGATCCATCCTTTACTAGGAGATTTACGCTTGAACTCTGCGATGATTCCAGTCTCCGACTTCATCAACGCTTCCTTCATGCTTCCACCCGGAACACATCCTTCATTCTCCTGCATCTTCTGCTCAGTGAGGGTAATCATCTGGCGGGGTTGGATAAAGCGTTTACGCTGTTCTATCTCGATTCTCTTGTGAGCGATGATTTCTTCTAAAATATCCATTTTCCTTAACTATTGAGTTCCACGAATTTCTTGAATGTAGCAAGAGCCTTTCCAGAATCAATGCTTTCGCGTGCAATCTCCACGCATTCATCGATGCTCTTCTTTCCCTTCTCCATCACCTGGATGCCGAAGGCTGCATTGGCAAGCACGATATTCTTCTGCGCTGGCAGGGCACGATTTTCGAGCACTGCATCAAAAATATCCTTTGCTTCCTGCTCGGTAGCTCCTCCTCTTACCTCTTCAGGCTTGGCAATCCCGAAGCCCAGGTCCTGTGGTTTGAAGATTCTCTCGTAATTGTTGGTAGTAACCTTGAAATCACTGGTAAGTGAAATTTCATCATAACCATCAATACTGTTTACGATTCCGTAATCTATGCCGATTTTCTGGTAAACCTGATTATAGAGACGCATCTGGTCGAGGTTGGCAACACCGAGCAACTGGCATTTTGGCTGACTAGGATTAACCAAAGGCCCCAGGAGATTGAAGACGGTAGGAAACTGAAGTGCCTTGCGGATAGGACCCACAAACTTCATTGCCTTGGCGAAAAGCTGAGCGTGAAGATAAACGATTCCAGCCTCATCGAGAGAACGGTTGAGTTTATCAAGATCATCAGTAAACTGTACTCCGTGATTCTTGATAACATTGGAAGCACCACTCACCGAAGTTGCAGCGAAGTTACCATGTTTAGCCACCTTATATCCTGCACCAGCAATGACGAAACAAGAGGTAGTAGAGATATTGAAAGTATTCTTGCGATCACCACCAGTTCCTACAACATCGATATATCGGTCACAATTGAGAATGGCAGGAACACCAGTCTCCAAAATACCATCACGGAAACCGAGAAGTTCATCTACAGTCACACCGCGCATCTGCAAACCAGTAAGCAGGGCTGTAATCTGTTCCTCGGGAAACTCACTCTGAGTAATTCCCAGGATAATATTCTTGGTCTCTTCACGGGTCAACTCCTCGTGGTTCAACATTCTGTTCAAGATATTCTTCATTTCCATAATCCTGTTCTCCTATATATTTTTATTTTGTTAATACTCTTTCTTTCAAGTAAGAATCATTTTCCGAAACTCCCCAGATATGTAAAAAGGGCCTGTCGTAAGTTACGGCAGGCCCTTAGTATATTTGGATTTGCATCCACACGGGTACTCGACTCACGACTTTCTAGATCTTGAGTTACGCCACCACCATGCTGTAGATACAAACGAGTTCATCATATTTTTAATTTTTTATTTTGTTTCTTTTAATTATAATTTGTTACTGGCATAGTCACTACAACTAACCGATTGCAAAATTACACTTTTTCTACGAAATAGCAAACTTTTTATCTAAAAAATAATCATTTTAACAGAAAAAAGTTATTTTCTTCTTATTTTTCTCTTTCTTTTTCCCCTTACACCTTATTATATATAAGTAATCGGAGTACTATTCACAAAAAAATATAAGCACCAGATATAATAAAACCACAAGGTCATCGTTTATGAATATATAAGCATCATGATGAGGAATCATTCCCATAACCGATGCCAATCAGAAACAGCATAGTATTAATCAATTCATAAAAAATATGCCTATGAAGCATTTATTTACTTCCGAAGAGATGAGACCATCTGCCAAGACCATCTATTTCATCAAACAGATGGCTTACACTTATCGCGCATTCAAGAAGAATGAATCTTGCAAGGCGTATTTCATCAACTGATTGCAACATATAATCAAAGTAAAGAAATAAAGATGAAAACAATGGTTTCCCCTTCTCTCCTCTCAGCCAATTTCATTGACTTGAAGAGCGATGTAGAAATGATCAATAAGAGTGAAGCAGACTGGCTCCACATGGACATTATGGATGGTGTATTCGTGCCCAACATCTCCTTCGGTTTCCCAGTATTGGAAGCCGTGGCAAAAGTTTGCACCAAACCTCTCGATGTACACTTTATGATTGTACACCCGGAACAATATATTGAGCAAACCGCCAAGATTGGTGCCATGATGATGAATGTGCACTACGAGGCATGCACTCACTTACACCGTACTATCCAGCAGATTCATGCAGCTGGTATGAAGGCTGGCGTAACCCTCAATCCTTCTACTCCTGTAAATGTCCTGGAAGATATCATCTGCGATGTGGATATGGTGCTGCTGATGAGCGTGAACCCAGGATTCGGCGGACAAAAGTTTATAGAAAACACCATCAAGAAGGTACATCGCCTACGCAAGCTCATCAAGGAGAGCGGCAGTCATGCACTTATCGAGATAGATGGTGGTGTACAGGGTGAAACTGCCCCACGACTCGTACAGGCTGGAGCCGATGTACTGGTGAGTGGCAGCTACGTCTTCAAGAGTTCAGATCCTTGTGCAACTATTCACAATCTGAAAGAATTGAAAAAGGAAGAGGACTAAAAAATTTCGACCTGTATGGTTGAAATTACCCTATACGCCCTGAACCAACGATATAGAAGTAGCAAGAAGATTAAACTTCCCGCTGATAAAACAGCGGAAAGTTTAGTCAAGCTGCAAGCTGATGTGATAGTCCTTCGCCATACGACGTAGGTTATGAAGCGCATAACGCATACGTCCCAGACTCGTATTGATACTCACATTCGTCAATTCAGCAATCTCCTTGAAAGTCAACTGCTGATAGAATCTCATATATATGAGTTCCCGCTGGTTAGGAGGCAGAAAATCCACCAACCGTCTCACATCGCTCAACACCTGGTTGCGCACGATTTCCTTCTCCACAAAACTATCCGTCACAGCATCTCCCTTCAGACGAGAAAGATCATTATCGTTATGCTGGTCGGTAAAAAGCAGATTTTTGGCATCACGATAGCCATCGACAATTACATTGTGAGCTATACGCATAAGCCATGAGACAAACTTACCATTAGGCGAATATTGCCCTTCTTGAAGTTTGACAATCGCCTTTACGAAAGTTTCCTGAAATATATCGTTCGCCAGCTCTTCATCATGTACGACAAAGAGGATGTAAGAAAACAGCTTTACCTCACAGCGGGACAGCAATAGGTCAAAAGCCTTATTGTCGCCCTCGACGTAAGCCAAGGCCAATTCTTCATCTGTCATTTGATTGAGTTTTCTCATTTCTTAATCCTTATTTTATCATTAAGTAAATGTCTAAATCGATAGGCGAATCTTTATTTGAAGTATTAATAATGTTAAATTTCACCGCAAAGATACACTTTTTTGTTAGAACAGCCAAATTTTTAACTAAAAAACTATCGGAAATATATCTTTTTTATGTATCTTTTCAACCAAATACAACAAACAAAATTTTTATTCATTAATCTCTGAAACAAGCAATGAACCGATTATTCAAGACATTACTATTGGCTTTGCTCATTCCTGTATGTACACTACTCACCATGCATCTACGCATACAAGGCTACAGACTCGGACAGGGTCTCCGTCCACAGCTCATCAACTTCGTACGCAGCGAGCGCATCCTTATAAAAGATGTAACGAGTATTTCTAAATAAGAAGTCCCCCTCACTGCTCAACACGAGCCGCAAGGGGGACTAAAAGTTATGAGTAATCTAAATTCTAAGCTTACTTCTCTTCTGCAGCCTCAGCAGACTTTTCAGCTGCCTTCTTGGCTGTAGTTCTCTTGGCTGGTGCCTTCTTGGCAGCAGTCTTCTTGGCAGCTGGCTTCTCTGCACGAAGCTTTGCTACCTCCTTCTCAATCTTCTCTATCTTAGCCTGGAGACGGGTAATCTCCTTGTCCTTTACCTCGATTTCCTCATCCTGGTTGGTGATGGTGGTAAGAAGACCCTCCAACTGATCATTATCTACATCTGCAGGATAGAGATCGTTTACTCGGTTGATGAAGTCACCCAGAATGTTCATATAGTTGGTGAATGCATCGAACGGACTGGCATAAATACCTCTATCAAGACCTACGTTGCTAGGCTTGGTGGTCATGAAGCGGAAGTTATTGCTTGCCTGGAGATAATCCCAGTCCTGATTGATACGTGGATCGTTGGCGATACGTACACGGTCAGCTACGCTATAAAGCTTGTTGAAAGCCTCGCGCTGCATTGGGTTACCGAGCCAGGAACTTACATCACGCTCCTCATCTACCCAACTCAATGTATCAGGTACATTAATCTCGCCTACAGACTTGATCTTCTTGCAAATCTCTGTAGGAGTAGAGAAAGTAATGCCACGCTGCTTAGCGCACTCTGGCAAAGCCTTCACAAACTCAAGGATGTTGCTTGACAATGGCTGAGCAATACCAAGAGCCGACAACTCCATGAAGATATTGATAACCTGCTCCTCCTCTGGGAATGAAGCAATGTCATTCATATAGTTATCTGCGAAGAGTGGATAACCCTCCCAGTCGCTGTTGGCGAAGCGCAAAGAGATATCATCGCTCAGACGTACATCACGAAGCAAGAGCTTGAGCTTTGGATTCATCGCACAGTGATATACATAGTGTGGTGACTTCCAACCCAACACGTGCTTTGCACCTTCGGTAAGCATACCCACGAAGTCCATATCAGCTACTGTAGCACCAATCTCATCGCTGTAGATGAGAGAAGAGTTGCGGAGAACGGTAGGCTTCTTGCCAAAGTACTCTTCAATCTTTGTGCACTGGCGCTTCACCTCTGACTTGAAGGTCTCCTCGTTGACGAGAGAAGAAAGGCCATGAGAATAAGGCTCAGCGAGGAACTCTACGCAACCGGTCTGGTTCAATTCCTGCAACTTCTCCAAAACCTGAGGAGCGTGAAGCTCCAACTGCTCCATACCGACACCAGAGAGCGAGAAGGCAACTTTGAAATACTGACCGCTCTTCTCTATCATCTCCTGGATAGCATTGAGTGCAGGCATATAAGAGCGCTCTGCGATATCGTTGATGCTACGCTCATTCTCATAATCATCATAGTAATAATGATCAGTACCGATGTCGAAGAAGCGGTAGCGTTTCAGATGGGTAATCTGATGTATCTCGAAATATAAACAAATTGTTTTCATACTTTGAACTTTAAATTTTGAACTTTGAACTTTATGATTAGCCCTTGTAACATTAAACATTTAACATTACTTCCATCCCAAAGTCTTGAGATAGAGATCTTTGATGCGGGCTCCCACTTTCTCCCAGGTAATCTGATCTACTTCCTTTCTGCCTTCCTCTGAGAGATAATCGAAGAGACTCTCGTTGTGGCAGATGCTGTAGATGGCATCAGCCAAGGCATGGATATCCCAGTAATCTACCTTGATACAGTTGGAGAGGATTTCACCGCAACCACTCTGCTTGGAGATGATAGTAGGTGTACCACACTGCATAGCCTCAAGAGGAGAGATACCGAATGGCTCACTCACGGATGGCATTACATATACATCACTATCCTTCAGGCACTCATATACCTGCTTTCCTCTCATGAAACCAGGGAAGTGGAAACGGTCGGCAATACCTCTTTCGGCTGCCAGATAAATCATCTGATCCATCATATCGCCCGAACCTGCCATGCAGAAACGCACGTTGCGGGTACGATGCAATACCATGTTGGCTGCCTCTACGAAATACTCAGGACCCTTCTGCATGGTTAGACGACCCAGGAAGGTTACCACCTTCTCCTTGCCCTTATGGTCTGGGCGTGGGATGTCCTGCCACTCCTGCTTCAGTGGATACACCGCATTGTGCATGGCAAAGCACTTGCGTGGATCCTGGTGATACTGGTTGATCACGGTCTGACGGGTCAACTCAGATACACACATGATGCAGTCGGCATTATCCATACCATCCTTCTCGATAGCATATACGGTAGGGTTTACCTTACCACGGCTACGGTCGAAGTCGGTAGCATGTACATGGATGCACAATGGCTTGCCACTCACTCGCTTGGCATGGATACCAGCAGGGAATGTCAACCAGTCGTGGGCGTGGATAATATCAAATTCTTCGCTACGGGCTACAACGCCAGCGATGATGCTGTAGTTGTTGATCTCGTCGTGGAGATTAGATGGATAACCGCCGGCAAAATCCATACAGCCGAGGTCATTCACGTTCATATAGTTAAAGTCGGCATAGATGTGGTCACGGTAGCGGAAATAGTCATCAGGATTCATGATGTTGCCCACACGCTGCTGCACATAGTCATGATCGACGTCGCGCCAGGCGATAGGCACACTGTTCATAGCCACAAATTTACATGCACTGCGGTCCTCATCGCCGAAAGGATGAGGCAGACACAATGTAATATCGACATCTCCCTGGGCATGCAAGCCCTGGGTGATACCAAAGTTGGCAGTAGCCAAGCCACCAAATACGTGAGGAGGATACTCCCATCCAAACATTAATACTTTCATATAGCGTCCTCCTTATATTAATATTGATACTTTTCTAGTAATTCGAGCGCACGGAGAATCTCTGCCACGTTCATGGCGAAAGATATGGCGCCTCGACCTGCAAATGGTGGGTTGCCATCGAAGAGCTCACTGATAGTGCCAAGGCAGTGATAAGACATTTCGTCGTCGTAACCTACCATCTGGCGCTCTACGAAACTCAAGCGAGTACGCTTGTAGAGTTTCAAGCTTGCCTCCATATAGAAACCACCCAGCCATGGCCATGCTGTTCCCTGATGGTAAGCGTAGTCGCGCTGTGTCTGAGGACCTACATAGATAGGGTTGTAACCGCCACTCTTAGGTGAGAGTGAGCGCAATCCCTTAGGTGTAAGGAGTTCGCGGGTACAGATATCGAGTACCTTCTTCTTCTGGTCTTGTGACAATGGAGAATAATCGAATGCCACTGGGAAGATCATATTTGGTCGAACACTCCAATCCATCATATTGCCATCTACATAGTCGTAGAGATAGCCATATTCATTGAGGAATGTATCAACGAACGACTTCTTGGTAACCTCAGCCTGAGCCAGCAATTTCTGCTGTGCATCCTCTTCGCCAGCAGTTCCTGCCAAAGCTGCACAGAAGCACAAAGCGTTATACCACAGAGCATTGAATTCTACGATATATCCGGTACGAGGCACTACAGGGCGGCCATTAGCCGTAGAGTTCATCCAGGTCACAGCCTTGTCCTTACCATTGGTATAGAGCAAGCCGTTCTCCATCAACTCCAGGTTAGGGTGCTTGTTGTCTCTGATGAAATTGATGACATCCTTGATAAACTGGCCATACTTCTTGTAGCACTCCTCCTTAGAGGTCTCCTTGGCATACTGCTGAAGAGCCCAGATAGCCCATAGAGGAACGTCAGGCATCTCGATTTCAGTAATATGAGTGGTAAGAGGCTTACCCTCCATAAACTCATAGTATCCGCGCATGGCTGTCTGCATCACCAGCTCGAAGTAATCATTCTCCTCGATAGAGAGAGTAAGACCTGGGAGCGAAATGAATGTATCACGGGCACGGCACTTGAACCATGGATAACCAGCCTGTATGTAGCGGTCGTCGTTCTTTTCACGGCGATGGAACTGATGTGCAGCATTCACCAGGCAATGGAAGAAATTATCGCGAGGTGCACGTTCATCCACCTCTTTATCAAAGAGTTTCTTCAAGCCGGAAGTCTTGATTTCAGATGTAGCTGCAGCAAAGACGATAGACTCGCCTTTCTTGATATCCATCTCGAAATATCCTGGCACATAGAGGTCTTCATTAGAAGCATAACCTCTCTCCTGCTCCTTAGGGTATTCCACACCACGATACCAATCTGGGCAGAATTTAAACTCGTTCTTCTTTGAGAACTGCATGTAGAGGTCTGGATAACCAGCATACATACATGTCTTAATTCCGTTGTCAACACCAGAGTAGTCACGAGATGCAGTCGCATTCTCATGGGTAAACTGACGCACGCTGCGGAACGCCAAGAAAGGACGGAAACGAAGTGTAGTGGCAGAATGACCGTCAACCAGCGTATAGCGGATCAGGATTCGATCTTCATAATGCTGGAAAACGACCTCTTTCTTGAGGATCACACCACCCACACGGTAAAGTGTAGTAGGCACCTTATCGCAATCAAACTCACGAATGTACTTGTGGCCCAACGGACTGAAGTTGTTGCCCTGGTACTTATGCAGACCAAGATTGAATTCAGCACCATGCTGAATCACCGTAACATCCAGAGAGCTCAGGAGAACATGGTTGTCGTCGTCCAGTTCAGGAACAGGTACAACCAGAAGTCCGTGGTACTTACGGATATTACAGTCCACTATCGTTGAGCACGAATATGCGCCCGAACGATTAGTCCTTAACAACTCTTTCGGCAATGACTCTTGTAAGTTGGTCATCAGGGCCTTTTCGAATTTTAGATAACTCATAGATCTATATTAAGGTTTTAATATTTGTTGACTATATTTATTGCATTCAAAGGTACGGCTTTTTTGCGGGAAGACAAAGGAAAAAGTGACACATTTTTAGAAAATCTTACTTTTGTATGTTTTAAAACATATTTTTAGCGTTTTTTATTGAGTTATATCAAAAAAAATGTGTAATTTTGCAGCCGATTTAACGAACTAGTGCATAAATAGAAGAACGATAATGGTTGAAAAGAAGAAAGATGCGAATAAAGCTAAGGTAGCTCGAGAGATTTCGAAAATATGGGGCGGACTCGAGAGCGACCAGATTGCAACATTGAAAGAACATGTTGAAATCACCAAATACAAGAAAGGAGAAATGATTTACCAGTGCGATGAAACTCCCACTAATGCAATGTGTCTTCTCACAGGCAAAGTGAAGATATTCAAGGATGGCATCAACGGAAAGAGCCAGATTATCCGCGTCATCAAACCGAACGAATTCTTCGGATTCCGTGCTTATTTTGCAAACGAAATCTACAAGACTGCAGCACAGGCTCTGGATACTTGCACCGTAGTACATTTTCCATTTCCCGTACTGATGAAGCTGCTGCAGAAAAGCTACAAGATTGGATACTACTTCATCAAGTACCTGAGCGTGGAAATTGGAAAATCAGACGACCGCACAGTCAACCTCACCCAAAAGCACATCCGTGCCCGCCTCGCCGAAGCACTCCTGTTTCTGCATGATTCATACGGACTGGCTAAAGACGGAGTCACACTGGACTGCAGCCTGAGTCGTGAAGACCTCGCTAACATTTCCAATATGACAACGAGCAACTGCATCCGCACTCTCTCAGCCTTTGTATCAGAAGGTCTGATAGAAACGAATGTCAGAAAGATCAAAATCCTCAACGAAGAGGAAATCAAGAAAATTGCAAAAGGATAAAAGCCGCAGCATAAACGCCAATGAGGGTGAGTTCTAATCGTAGAACTCACCCTCATTGGCGTTTATGCAGGAATCAGAAAGTTGATGACTTCCTGAATTACTGTTATTTTATAAGGACCCACTGGCGTATTCATCAACCTGCCATCGATACCTATCAAGGCATGAGAAGCCTCCTCTACCTCCACCTCGCGGGTACGGTAAGGATGCACACTCTTATGATTCAGGAACTTTCCCTTCACAAAAAGATAAATACCCTCGAAAAGCTGGGTCATCTGTGGATGATACACCACCGAGACATCCAGCAGCCCATTATACGGCACGGCATTTGGCGTCTGACCATAACCAGCCGCATTGCCTACACACATCGTCATCACTCTGCGTCTGATGACATCAGAGTTGATCTTGATATGCATCTTGTAGTCGAGACGCTGGAAGATCATCAGAATAAACGAGAAGATGAACGACAGCGTTCTGGAACCGAAGACATGATGGGTCTGGCGACGCAGATTCATAATCGCAGCAATGAGTCCGATGTTCACACAGTTGAGGAAGTAGCGCAAGCACTTCTCCCCTTTCTTGTTGGTGTATCGGATACATCCCAGGTCTATCTTTCTCACCCTGCGTTTCTTAAGCCAGGCCACCGTCTGCTCTACGTTACTGTCATCGAATCCCCAGAAACGGGCGAAATCATTCATCAAGCCATTAGGAATCACTCCCAACGCCACTTCATTGCGCTCGGAAGCGTCCATCCGCATCAGGCAATTGACGGCATCATTGAGCGCAGAATCTCCGCCAACAATCACTATCGTCTTATAGCCATTGTTGACAAACATCTTCACCAGTCGCTCAACGCTCTTCTGGTTTTCGCTCTGCACGAAGTCGTAATCCACGCCCTGCTGCCTGAGCACCTTTTCTATCTTTTCCCAGCGCTTGGCACTGCGCCAACCGCCACGGGGACAATACAGGAGTCCCCACTTATTTTCATTCACTGCCATGATTCTTACTTAGAACTTTTAACTATCTCCAGCACCTGCTCCACTTTCTGGTCCATCGGCTGCAGGGCATCTATCCAATTGATGGTAAACCCTCTTCGCTCCATACCACGGAACCAGGTCATCTGGCGCTTGGCAAACTGATGGATGGCTATCTCCAGACCTCTGAACATTTCATCATAGGTGGTTTTACCAATCACATATTCGGTGATAAACTTATATTCCAAACCATAATAGATGAGGTTTTCTGCAGGAATTCCCCTGTCTAGCAAACCTTTGATTTCATCTACCATTCCTTCCTGGAGTCTCTGCTTCAGCCTTCGGGTAATCTTTTCTCTACGGGCATCACGATCGATACTGACACCTATAATAAGCGAATCTACCGCAGGCAATTCCCGTTCCGGCATAGGATGCTCCAGATTATAGGTTTCTATTTCGATAGCTCGGATAGCTCTCTGTGCAGTATCCACATCTGTGCGATTGTGCATATTGGAACCCGTTTTAGCCTTCAACTCTTTCAGCATCACCGTTAGCTCATCCAGGCTCTTATCAGCCAGCCGGTCTCTCAACTCCTGATTCTGTGGTACAGGCGAAAGATGATATCCCTTGAGCACAGACTCAATATACAGTCCTGTTCCGCCGCACAAGATAGGCAGCACGCCCCGTTTCCGGATATCGAGATAGGCGTCATAGAAATCTTGCTGATATTCAAAGAGGTTATACTTGGTTCCCGGTTCGCAGATATCTATCAAGTGATAAGGTATCAACTTGCCGTCCACGGTATAATCTTCCAGGTCTTTTCCCGTACCGATGTCCATGCCACGATACACCTGGCGACTATCGGCGCTGATAATCTCCGCCCCCTGGGTAGTTCCACCCCACGACGCAGCATCCAAGCTGTTGATCTTGGAAGCAAGCGCTGCGGCAAGGCTCGTCTTTCCGCTCGCAGTAGGACCTAATATGGTAATCATCGTCTGTTTCATGCCGCAAAGATAAAGGAAATAATTGATAATACAAAATAAAACGAAAAGAAATTCTCACATCAAGACAATCTGAGCAATCATTTGTGAGTTTTTGAACAAAAAAAGGAAGTATAAAGACAGAAAAGAGAAGTATGTATATAGAAAAAGCCGTCCAGCATCAGAAATGCTGGGCGGCTATATTTCTTAATCGTTAAGAGGCAACGAATTAACCGTTGTGCTTCTTCATGATCTTGATCAACTCAACAACCTTGTGTGAGTAACCAATCTCGTTGTCATACCAAGAAACAACCTTAACGAAGTTGTCTGTCAAGTAAACACCTGCGTTAGCGTCGAAGATAGATGTCAAAGCGCAACCCAAGAAGTCAGAAGAAACAACAGCATCCTCTGTGTAACCGAGTACACCCTTCAACTCACCCTCAGAAGCAGCCTTCATTGCAGCGCAGATAGCCTCCTTAGAAGCAGCCTTCTTCAAGTTAACTGTCAAGTCAACAACAGATACGTCCAAAGTAGGAACACGCATAGAGATACCTGTCAACTTACCGTTCAACTCAGGGATAACCTTACCTACAGCCTTAGCAGCACCTGTAGAAGAAGGGATGATGTTGCCAGCAGCTGCACGGCCACCACGCCAGTCCTTCATAGATGGACCGTCAACAGTCTTCTGTGTAGCAGTTGTAGAGTGAACAGTTGTCATCAAACCTGTCTCGATACCGAAGTTATCGTTCAATACCTTAGCGATAGGAGCCAAGCAGTTTGTTGTACAAGAAGCGTTAGAAACGATCTTCTGACCATTGTACTTGTCAGTGTTAACACCGCAAACGAACATATCAGCCTGGTTACCGTTAGCGTCAGCCTTAGAAGGAGCAGAAAGTACTACATACTTAGCACCAGCCTTCAAGTGCTTCTCAGCCTTGTCGTAAGCGAGGAAGAGACCTGTAGACTCAACTACGTACTCTGCACCAACCTCATCCCACTTCAAGTTCTCAGGATCACGCTCAGCAGTAACACGGATGTGGTTACCGTTTACGATCAACTCGCTCTTCTCAACGTCAGCCTCGATAGTACCGTCGAAATGACCGTGCATTGTATCATACTTCAACATGTAAGCCATGTAATCAACTGGGCACAAATCATTGATAGCTACTACCTGTACTTCCTTTGCGTTCTCAGCCTCAACTGTAGAACGGAATACGAAACGACCGATACGGCCAAATCCGTTAATACCAATCTTAATCATTGTTCTAATATTTAAATTAAAAGTTTAAAAATTATATCTTTTAAGCTATCAAGCGAATCCGAAGGAGCTGATAACACCTTTTTTCATCCCTATCAAGCATTTTTTCTTCTTTTCGAGCGCAAAGTTACAAAAAATTTTCTAACTTTGCACACGAATAGAGTATTAAATAAGTTAAAAAAAGGTGATAGAACTCGAATATTACCTATTTTTAGCACTTTAAGATGCCATACTGACAACTCCATATAGCAAAATGCAATTATTAAAAGGAAGTAGAATATGACACCAGAAGATAAAGTGAAAGTTGCGTCTGAAACTTACACCTTATTATATTAAGGGGAAAAAGCTTCATCGTACACTGAAAAGCAAAAAATGGATCATTTCAAGGAAAGTATTAATCATTATAAACATTAAAGACTATGGGTAAATTTTTGAATGAATTCAAGCAATTCGCCATGCGTGGAAATGTGCTCGACATGGCAGTCGGTGTAATCATCGGTGGTGCTTTCGGCAAGATTGTAAGTTCTGTAGTAGATGACATCATCATGCCTCCTATCGGATGGCTCATTGGTGGCGTCAACTTCTCCGACCTCAAAGTCACACTTCCATCAGTAGAGGTGATCGCTGGCGAGAAGCTTCAGGCGGCAACCATCAACTATGGCAATTTTCTCCAGACCACTCTCAACTTCCTCATCGTTGCCTTCTGTGTATTCATGCTCATCAAGTTAGTGAACAAGGTTACCGCCAAGAAGGAAGAGAAGCCTGCTGAAACTCCTAAGGCTCCAGAGCCTACCCAGGAAGAGAAGCTTCTGACAGAGATCCGTGATTTGCTGAAAGAGCAGAAGGGATAACCACTGTTTTTTTCATGGAAGAATAAAAAAAGAAGACAGGAATGAGAGGATATGAATACCACTATCAAGGCTTGAGAAGTATTCCATCCCAACCATTCCTGCCCCTCCTTAAAGAAAAATATATTTTTCCTTAAGGGTTTTTATTTTTTTCCTTAAGGGAAAATATATTTTTCTTTAAGGGGGAAAATACTATATATAAATAAGGTATAAAAGAAAAAGAGCCACAATAACTCCCCTACTTTTGAAAAAAACACACATTTTTTCACGTTTATTAGAAAATACTTTCATTTTTCCTTGCTGATTACATATTTTTTTTGTAGCTTTGCCCCCGAAATAAGATCTAAGTAGATACACTAAATCTTAATTAAACATCAACTCTTAACATAAACAATATGAGTAAGAACATGAAACCTAAAGACCAAATGAAGACAGCGTTGCTGATTTGTGCGCTGACTTCCATGTCTCCTGCGTTTGCAAATGGTACTATGGTAAAAGCTGACAACTTGAACCGCCCTACCACCAGCATCCAACAGCAGAAGAAAGTAGCAACAGGACGTGTTGTTGACAATCAAGGCGAACCTCTTATCGGTGTTACCGTGATGGAAGTTGGCACGTCCAATGGAACAGTAACCGACCTAGACGGAAATTTCTCCCTCAGTCTGAAAAATCCTAATGGCAAGATTACAATTTCCTACATCGGCTTCAATCCACAGACTCTTATAGCTGCAAGCAACATGCAGATTACCATGAAGTCTGAAGACAAGGAGCTCAATGAAGTTGTAGTTGTAGGTTACGGTACACAGAAGAAGGTGAACCTCACCGGTTCTGTATCATCAGTAGATAGCAAGGCATTGGAAAGCCGTCCTATCCAGAACTTGCAGAGTGGACTCCAGGGTATGATGCCTGGTGTTACCATCAGCGGTACCAATGGTGCTCCGGGTATGGACTCAGGTAGCATCAACGTACGTGGTGTGGGAACCCTCAACTCTTCCTCTCCTTATATTTTGATTGATGGCGTAGAGTCAGGTACCATGAGTAGCCTCGACCCTAACGATATCGAGAGCATCTCTGTATTGAAGGATGCTGCTTCTGCTGCCATCTATGGTTCCAAGGCTGCCAACGGCGTTATCCTTATCACCACCAAGCGTGGTAAGAGCGGCAAGCCTCAAGTTTCTTATAATGGTTATGTGAGTGTGCAGAATCCAACCAGCCTGGTTGACCGTCTGGATTCATACGAGTATGCTCACATGCTGAATGATGCGCTCGAAAGCGAGGGCAAGTCTAAGAAATTTACCTCTGAAGAGGAAATCAATGCACTCCCTAATACCGATTGGTACGACCTGGCTTACAAAACAGGTTCATTGCAGCACCACAACGTAAGCGTGAACGGTGGAACAGAGAGCGTAAACTATCTGGCATCTGTAGGTTATCTGAAGCAGTCGGGTATCTTGCCTCATGCTGGTCGTGAACAGATAAACGGCCGTACCAACCTGGAGATGAAGATCAACAGCCGCCTTACAGCCCGCTTGAATCTCGCTTACATCAAGAACGATTATACCGACCCTTCTTCTGCATACGCAGGTGGTGGTTCTGACCAGATCATCCGTCAGCTCAACTTGATTTCACCATGGATTACCGCTCGTTATGACGATGGTACATGGGGAACTATCTCTGATGGTAGCCCTATTGCATGGCTAGACAACGATCTGAAGGTATATCGCCGCAATACCAACTTCACAGGTCTCTTCGGTGTTGATTACAAGATTCTTGACGGTTTGACAGCTAAGTTGAGTGCATCTTATGTAAACGACAACCAGAACTACGACTACTTCCAGAAGTTCTTCGTTTACAATGCGAACAAGAAGACCGATCCAAATTTCCACGATGAACGAGTATATAAGTGGGAACGTAAAACTTTCGAAGCATTATTGAACTACAACAAGACCTTCGGACAGCATACCGTTGGGGCTTTGGCAGGATGGCATGCAGAGGCTTACGACTATAAGTATTGGTACACTTACCGCAAGAACTTCCCTAACAATAATGTGACCGATATCAATGCGGGTGATGTATCTACCCAGCAGGCACAGGGAAATACCCGTGAGTTGAATATGCTTTCATGGTTTGGTCGTGTTAACTACGACTTTGCAGGCCGTTACCTCTTCGAGGCTAACCTCCGTGCTGATGCATCCAGCCGTTTCGCAGATGGTCATCGTTGGGGTTATTTCCCATCATTCTCTGCAGGATGGCGTGTAAGCGAGGAAGCTTTCATGGAGGGTACCAAGTCTTGGCTCTCTAACTTCAAGATTCGCGGATCTTGGGGTCAGTTGGGTAACCAGGAGGCTTTGAGCGACTACTATCCAGCTATCAATACATACAGTATCAACGCCAAGTATGCATTCGACGGCAAGGTAACATCTGGATACTACCAGAGTTCATACAAGATCAACACCATCACTTGGGAAAAGGCGACCACATGGGGCGTAGGTGTTGACCTGGGATTCCTCGACAACAAGATTACTGCATCTGTTGATTACTACAACCGTCTTACAGATGGTATCTTGATCTCTGTAGATGCTCCTTACGAGTTCGCTTTGGGTAGCTATCTTGACAATGTGGGTCAGATGCGCAACCAGGGTGTAGAGATGAGCCTCAACTACAACGATAAGTTTGGTGAGGTGACAGTAGGCGCAGGCTTGAATGTTGCATACAACAAGAACAAGATTGAGAGCATGCCTGGTAAGGGATACGTAGGTACTGGCTACAACCAGCGCAACGCTATGGGTCAGGAGTTCAACAGCTACTATGTATATAAGGCTGACGGATTCTTCCAGACAGATGCTGAAGCAGAGGAATACATGAACAAATACTGGCCAGCAGACGGTTCAAAGGGCGGTTGTCCATTCAGTGGTGGTAAGTTCAAGGCTGGTGACTTGAAGTATGCCGATATCAATGGTGACGGCAAGATTGATGCCGAGAACGACCGCTTCTATGCAGGTAGTTCTGTTCCTCGCTGGACCTTCGGTTTGAACCTGAACGCAGCTTGGAAGGGCTTCGACCTCTCTCTGTTCTTCAACGGACAGTTTAAGGCTTACCGCTACTTCGATGCATACGAGGTAGAGGGTGCTTTTGTGGGCGACAGCTCTCACCCAGCAACCATCTGGAGAGACTCTTGGACCTACAACAAGTCAAATCCTAAGATGCCACGATTGTTTACTGACACAAACTCTCCTAGCTCTTCACGTAATGTAATCTCTACATTCTGGCTCAAGAATGTATCTTACTGCCGTTTGAAGAACTTGCAGTTGGGTTATACACTTCCTAAGTCGGCACTCGAATTCCTTCATGTCAACAAGGTACGTGTTTACTACTCTTGCGAGAATCTGTTCACAATCGACAATCTCGACATCAACGTGGATCCAGAGGCAACCAGTCAGCGACTCAGCTCTTATCCATTGCTCCGCACTCACTCATTCGGTTTGAGCGTAACATTCTAATAACTTAAAAAAGGATATTATCATGAGAAATCTTAAGAAATATATATTCATCGGCATGACCGCCCTCTTGGCAACCTCATGCTCCGATTTCCTCGATACAGCCCCAAAGGATGCCCTTTCACCTGTCAGCACCTGGCAGACTCAGGAAGACGCAGACAAGTTCCTCGTTGGCTGTTACAACAACTGGCAGGACCAGTACAACTCAGGTTGGGGTTGGGATGGTTTCCTCCTGTATTGGGATGGTACAAGTGACTTCGGTTACGACCAGTTCCCTTGGGAGGGTTATACACCTATCGGTAATGGTACATTGACAGCATCCAGCGGTAGAGACTGGTACGACTTCTCACGCATCCGCCGCGTCAACGAGTTGCTGGCTAACGTAGATAAGTGCAACATGTCTGATGCAGCCAAGAAAGACATCAAGGCTCAGGCTCGCTGGATCCGTGCTTACCGCTACTTCCTGATGAACTGGAACTATGGTGGTGTGCCTCTCATCGAAAGCTATGCTACTGCAGAGGAAGCGATGGTACCTCGTAATACCGAGCAGGAGGTGAAGGAGTATATCGAGAAAGAACTCGACGAGTTGGTAAACGATATCAATGTAACTCCTGCAGCCCGTGGTCGCATCGCCAAGGGTGCAGCTTTGGCTCTCCGTATGCGAGAGGCTCTCTATTATGGAGACTATGCTACTGCTAAGGATCGTGCAGAGAAGATCATTGCATTGAATCAGTATGAGTTGGATCCAAACTATGCTAACCTGTTCAATGTAGCAGGTCAGGATTCCAAGGAAATCATCCTTGCTGTACAGGCTGTAGAAAACGACTACTATAACGATGTGATTGGCCGTATGTACAACAATGCTGATGGCGGTTGGTCTTCTATCGTTCCTAGCTACGGCTTGATCGACACCTATGAAATGGCAAACGGTTTGACCAAGGACGAGCCAGGTTCAGGCTATGATCCTGCTCACCCATTCAACAACCGCGACCCTCGTATGGCGATGACAGTCATCTATCCTGGTTGTGACTATATCAATGGTAATGGTCAGGAAGCTATCTTCAACACACTCGACAAGACGATTAATGGAGCTACCAATGCCAACTATTATCTCGCAGCCAACAACAGTTCAAAGACTGGTTTGACATGGGGTAAGTACTTGGCACCTATGAACCAGTATCCTGACATCTGGAACACAACCTGTCAGCCTATCGTCTTCCGCTATGCAGAAGTATTGCTTACTTACTGCGAGGCAGAGAATGAATTGAATGGTCCTTCTGCACAGGTTTACACCTATCTGAATATGGTTCGTAACCGTGTAGGTATGCCTAATGTGGATGAAGCCAAGTACAATACCAAGGAAAAGCTCCGCGAGTTGATTCGTCGTGAGCGTGGTGTTGAGTTCGCAGGTGAGGGTATCCGCCGTGCAGATATCCTGCGCTGGAAGGATGCCAGCGGAAAGATGTTGGCAGAGACCTTGCTGAACTGCACATTGGAGCGCCAGGTAGGTACTGTAAGCATGGATAAGTCTGTGGCTCCTGGTATGCGTGCCACTATCAATGTAAATGCTTCTGCAGCTGACAAGAAGATTGAGGATCGTGTATTCAAGACCACCAACCGTTATCTCCCTATCCCACAGGGTGCACGTGATGCTAACTTGCAGTTGAAGCAGAACGACGGTTATTAAAAACAAAAAGTACTGAGTACATCACTCCAAGAAGTACTCAGTACTCATCAATAAAAAAAAGACCACCATCTGAGTTGAATATCCAACTCAAATGGTGGTCTTTTTTATATTATTATTCCCACTCAATTATACTCTATATCTGATATTCAGAGAGTTAGCTATTATCGGGGATATTTATCGGGGACAGTACAAGCAGCGCACACCTCCGTGACAATCAGCTTCTTACAAGATTTATTCGACTTAAAATCAATTGATTTCAAGCCTCAAAAAGACAATCAACATCAGCCCTTATATATAATAAGGTGTAACGGTACGTAGTATTAAAGACCAAACAAGGCAAACGTGGTTGCCCACCTTATATAATAAGGTGTAGCATTCAGTAGCAGCAAAAGCTGTTCAAGCTACTCTAAAGTACTGTATATATATGAGTTATAGGGAGGGCTTCCACCGTATCCTCTCTTTGCCTACCCCTATAGAGGGAGCGAGGCATAGTCTATAATCGTTTTCCTTGCGTCTTTTGAAAATTTTCCGGAATATTTTCAGAAAGCTTACTAAACTTGATATTTTTAACATTCTTACCTATATTTATTTAAACTCAAGTAGTATATTTGGAGCGATGAATAAGATTTTGAATATAAACACTATGAAACGTACAAACAGGACATTGAAAGAAGAAACACGACAGAAGATTTCAAAAGCGTTAAAAGGAAAGCCAAAGACTGAGCAACACAAAAAGGCTTTGGCAGAAGCATTGAAAAAGTATTGGAACACAGTTCCTTCAGTTACTAATAATAATATAAATAACGAATAAGATATGGACAAGAACGAATCAACATTTGTTAGACTTTACAAAGAAATGGTTGTACTACAGCCTGTGGAAAGAATCGTATTTGCTACGATGTGGAATGGTTATGAATATTGCAAGAACAATGGCAAGACCTATTTCAAGTCAATAAAAGACTTGGTAAAAGAGTGCAATGTGTCAGAAAGCACAATCAAGAGAACTTTGAAAAATCTAAGGTCGATGGGATTGCTAATATGCACCAAGGTGAACAAGGGAGCGAATTCAAAATTAGCAAATGAGTATGAACTTGATTATTCTTTGCTGAACAACATCTACAAGAACTATTGTTCAAATTTTGAGGAACACCAAGAAACAGAATTAACAGGTAAGGTACCAGAACGAACTATGCCAAATGTTCAGAATGAAACTTCCGTAAGTTCCAAATTGACCCAACATAATATTGAAGAGAAAAGAATAAATAAAACAATTGATTCAAATTGCATTGATGGTTCAATAAGAAACATAACAAACAATAGAGGATATGAAGAGAAAGACTTAACAGACCTCAGTATTGAAAATTCAAATTCATTTTTACCATCAAAGACAAAAGCTTTGGATAAAGTAAATGTTTCACCTCAATCACAAATTGAAGAGCCTCAACAAAACAGTTGGAAATTTGCAGAAACTCATACCCTATTTGACAGATTGAAAAACACAAACGACATTGTAGGTGTATTTCAGATAAAGAATGAAATTCAAAAACAAATTGCTTTGTGTCCTTATTCAGACCAAAAGCAAAGGATAACAGAGCAATTGGAGAAATTCATGAATGGCAAAAGAAAATACATTAGTAGACAACTAACAGACAAGCCACAAAATCCAATTGCCTTGATGTATGACCTTTATAATAAATGGGGTATTCATTTCAAAGGAGAATTGCCTCAAAGTATGAAGCCTACTTCACAAGCACATCAACCAAGCAACACTCAGAATGAAGACGATAAATTCTTCAACGCCTTATTTGAACCAAACGAACATGAACAGAGGTTGTATGATATGGCAGAGAGAGAAAAGAAAGCAAGAGAAGCAAGGCAAACAAACCAAACTATACAAGTCGAAGATGTGTATCAATTTTAGAACTTTTGTATCAGAATCCCAATTGTATCAAAATAATCTTTGTCTGGGTTCTGATACATTTGTTTTATTGTATCAATCAAATCTAAAAGGTTATTTTCACACAGTTTTCAAACAAAACGCAACCGCAAAATGGAATTATTCTAAATACAGATAGGAAACAGCAAATTCATCAATAGAAATTCTTTAGTCTCATAGAATTTCATTAACTTTGTTGCGTCATATTGCTGTAATAGGCTTTTGACAGACATATTAGAAAAAGCGTATTTCGCTTATACCTGATTTGATGTGAACTTCGACAACTCACAAAATGGAATTGAGGGTATATGTGAAAGGACGCTCCATTTCGGTGTATTCGTATATCAACACGAACATACTGCAAGTGGAGTTGTCTATTCATATCCCAATTCCATGAGCAGTCGAAGGCTTACATCAAGGGTGCGAATAGAAGCTCCACTTTTTTGTATGCCTATTTAAGTAGATTTATCAAACTGCACTGTTTGAGCTGAAGGTGCTTCTAACTTGTCTGTCGCATGGCAATTGTAGATGTTATAAAGCATGAAATTTCAGATACAGAACTTGTAGGTAAGTTTAAGTCAGACAATATAAAGTTAGGCAGTCAGTTGATTGTCTATCCAAGCCAAACTGCATTCTTTGTAAAAGGCGGAAAGATATTAGACGAGTTCACAAGTGGCACATACACACTAAATTCAGAAAACATTCCCATATTAAATAAGGTGGTGAACATTCCATTTGGAGGTGATACCCCCTTTACTGCCGAAGTGTGGTTTGTCAACCAAGTATCACTGCTTGACTGCAAGTGGGGCACAGCAACACCTTTACAAGTAGAAGATCCAAAGTATGATGTGATTGTTCCAATACGTGCTTTCGGACAATATGGATTCAGAATTACTAATCCAAGAATCTTTCTTGAGAAGTTAGTCGGGAATATGCCAACCTTTGCCGTTGACAAGATTGTGTCTTATTTCCGTGGTATGATATTGTCTAAACTGACAACCATCATCTACAACAAGCTGAAGGAAGAAGGTCTATCTACTTTAAATGTCAATTCACAGGTTGAAGGTTTGTCAGAATATGCACAAAGCCATTTACAAGATACTTTTATGCGTTATGGTATCAGCTTGGAACTATTCAATATCATTTCCATTTCTGTAAAAGAAGACGACCCAAGTTTTGTACGCTTGAAACAAGTCAAAGACGAGGCTGCTCATATCAACATTATGGGCAAAGAGAATTATCGTCTATCTCGTTCGTACGATGTACTTGAGGCAGCTGCAGAAAATGAGGGCGGAATGGGTACAGCAATGGGACTTGGAGCAGGTGTTGGCATAGGAAATGCTGTCGGAGCCATGGCTTCAAAGACACTTTCCAATGGCTTAAACTCTGATGAAGTTCCTCCCCCATTACCGAAAGCATTTGTCTATTACTTAGGCATAAATGGTAAATCTGTTGGGCCAATGGATTTTGATACTATATGCCAAAAGTATTCAGCCAATGAAATCAATGCTAACATATTAGTTTGGAGAAAAGGCATGAAAGCTTGGGAAAAAATTTGCAACGTAGAAGACTTTCAATCTTTGTTTGACGAAGAATGTCCTCCACCGTTACCAATATAAAAGTATACGACAATGAAGAGAATAGTCTTATTCACTTGCGCCACACTACTTATCACCAACTTTTTGTTTGGTCTATTATTGAGTAGTTATGAGTGGCTTAATGTGCTTCTCAGCAGCATAATCATCATATTGTTTGGGATTTTTATGTTGTTGGTTGGGATATTGCAATTAAAAGATGGTTTCAAATCGTCTATGTATGTATTATATCCCATCTTGGGGTTCTTCGAACTTTTATTGTCGCTATTTTCTCCCAATAGAATAATGGATAATTGGGTGATAATAGTGATAACACTTATAGTTGTGTTTCAACTGATATTGTTGTTTATAACAAAAGTTATTTCAAATAGAATCAAATAGTTATGGATAAAAATAATTTAATGGGGCTTTTTGAGACGCAAGAATATATTTCAAGCGAACATCATGAATGGAATGTGCCATCTGAGTTGAAAGACAAAGTGGCCAAAATGGTAGAGAGATACAACAAACGAGCAGAAAAGAAGGGGTACGAAAGCTCTGTTCTCAAATTTGATGAAACCTCTCTAAAACTTAGTGGATTATTTACGCTAAAGAATGAAAGCCATTCTTATTTTGGCAAATTAATGGAAAGTGGAAATAACGCTGATTTAAGTGGAGACATAATGGGCATATTGGCTCTGTGCAATAAGATTTGCCCTCAATGCGGGAACTCAATTCCTGCACTTTCCAAGGTGTGTGAAGGCTGTGGAAAGAAGTTATTAGAAAAGGGTGACAAATCACAAGAAAAGGATATCATAGCACAAGAAAGCGGTATGAAAGAAAACGCTGTGAAAGAAACAACGCAGCATATAAAATATGTACTATTTGACAAACCTGCTATGGTACAAATACCCAAAGATATAACCTACTATGATACAGTATTGGCTTTTTTCAAGGATTTCACAGCTATACAAATGAAGAAACCTAAGAACGATGTCAATATGGGTTTTACATTGGACTTGGATAAAATCGGACTTGCCGATGATGAAATGATAGACGAAGGCGATATCCGTTTGGGGGTTAGTGCTTTCAATGTGGGCAATGAAATGTTTAGCAGATATAATGATTGCAAACCATTATTTGAGGAAAATGTAAAAAATGGCAAGCCACAAATCTTTATTTTGCTAAAAGATAATTATGTGGATGTCAATAGATGTGCAGCTTTTGCTGAGGAGCATAAGATTTCATTTGCACAAGAATTTGGCATTGACCCAATGATAAAAAGTCATTACGAATCGTTGGTTTTATCATTTGGTGATGATACAGAAGCCGCTACACGTTTCTTTTGTTATGTTTCAGATAATATGCTGCACGTACCTAAAGATACACCTGTTGATGCTTTTATTTTATCAGATAAGAGTAGAAGTAAGGCGCAAAAGGAATTTAAGAGTATGCACTCTTTAAGTGTGTCAGTTCTCGCTAAAGGAGCAATGCAACTATTAAAGAATAAGACAAAGGGTAAGTAAGAATTTATGTCGAATGTAATCAACAAGACAGTCTGACGAACTGCACAGACGGCACTATTGATTATTGCAAATATTGTATCAAAAAAGATATAATCATGATAAAGAAAGCGATATGTCCTAATTGTGGAGCAGAAGGAACAGTTGGAAGATACTGTGAGTTTTGCGGTACAAAGATTGTGGAGTTGAAAAAAGATACAGAATATTCCACTACTATTAGAAAGACTGTTCTGGACTTTAAAATTTCACAAGATGAAGCTATAAAAATCTTTTTAAAGAATTTAGCTCAAAAGGAAGCTGTACCATCTGATATTTTCAACAAACTTCAGATTACAGAAGTCTCACCTGTTTTCATCCCTATGTATTCTTACATAGGCTCATATCAAGCTAATTGGTCGTGTCTAAAAATTGAGACAGAAAAATACAAGGTTGGAGACGAAACCAAAGAAATAGAAAAGAAATATCCTATGAATGGTGTAGCAGGAGGCAATTTTAGCTTCTTGCTACCAAACTGTGACGTAAGTCCATTATCAACAAGTTTCAATAACTTTTTTGAAAGCATCAAATTTGACAAAACTCTATATGACCAAACAGCTCGTAAGAATCTAAGTTCAGAAGAGCAAACTTATATTATTGAAGAAAAGGGTGATTCTCAAGCTATTGTTTGGAACAACAGCGATTGTGGAAAGTGTTTAGATAGTGATATCCAAAAATCAGTACACGCACAACTTCCACGTATTTATGAAGATTTATCATATTCTTGCTCAACAAATGGTGGAGCTGGAAGAGCATTCCTTTTAGCTACTTGGATCATCGACTACATCTATAATGAAGAAAAATATGATTTTATCATTGATGGTACAGGGAACTATATATATTCAAATGCTCCTATTGATGAGAAAGAAAAAAGCTCATTAGACGAACTCAACAAAACAATAAAGGATAGCAAAGGGAATGCTATATTTGGGGGCTTATTAGGTGGCATATTACTTCTTGTTTCACTTATAGCAATATTTGCCACTATATTTAATCCTGTTTTATTGTTATTGGCGGATACCTTGTGTGCTGTATCTCTTTATCTATTAGGTAAAGTTAAACAAAACTTCAAGGCAAAACAAGAAGCGGAAAATAAAAGAAGCCACATTCTAAATGATTCTCAAACTTTAAAATGTAAAAATCTTACTAATGCTCTCAATACAAATAATTTCGGTATTAATGATTTAGAAATATGCAAAGAATTATCAGCAGATATTTCTAATATGCCAGAGTCCTTGGGTACAAACGAAAATACAACCCAAATAGATGGTTGCGTGCCTATACTTATGGTAATTGGCATTATAATTGCAGGTATTCTGAATTTACTTGCCATCTGTAAAATTTTACTTAATTAATTACACAGACAGAACATTGATTATTCCAAAAAGATATAAATATGACACAGAAAGCGATATGTCCTAATTGTGGAGCAGAAGGAACAGTTGGAAGATACTGTGAGTTTTGCGGAACAAAGATTCCTGTTCCAAAAGAAAAGCCAACAACAAGCGGTAAGTCAAAAGAGCACAAACCAAGAATTGTTAGATTTTCTACAACAAAGGATGAAGCCATTGAGCTGTTTTTAAGCTATTTGTATGGAAAAAAAGTTTCTTTTGAAAACATTAAGATTATAAATATTTCAACTTACAGTATCCCTTTTATTGCATATAAAGTTTATTACGAATATTATTGGACAGGTGAAAATGAAGATGGAATACCTGACAATGGTACTTTAAAAGGCGAAAAAAAAATTATCATCCCATCATACGATGATAGTATTCAAAAGCTACCTTCGTTTGATAGCTATAGCATGTTCTATGACAGCGATTTATATATCAAGGAATCGATAGAAGGTAAATATGAAACCGACTTTGATGTAAACATTCGTAAATGTGAAGAGACTCCTAATGAAATTTGGAATAGATTAGGGAAAGAACAATTTTCAAGCAGTATCCGCAGCATGAATCCTTGGTATGATGAGTCTGTAATCTCTAAATTGCAAGACGATGGCGTTCCTATAACTATTCCATTTTACGTTATACATTTCAACCTAGATAGGAAGGAAAATTATTTCTATGTAGACGGACTTGGAAAAGACCGTACCCTCAGTAGTATTCGTTCGCATAAATTAAAAACATTAGAAGAACGAGTTGCTCATTACAAAAACTTTGAAAAATATTTAAAGCAAGAAGATTTTGGCTTAACAGAAAATCAGAAGGAGAAATTACTAAAGATGTATTATCCTTCATCTGCCATTGGGGTTTTAGAAAAGAAGAAAGAAAATTTTGAAAAGAAGAAAGAAGAAAAGAAGGAAGAAGAAATTAAAACTAAGAGTATGGAAAAATCGTGTTTAACCATACTTTTAGTGGTCGCTTGCTTTATAATTGCAGTTATAGGATTAATACAATATAGCAACCACGCAAAACAAGTTGAATTAGAAGAATACAATGCAGAGATGGCAGAAAAACATGTAAGAGATTCTATCGAACATGAAAAGGCAATGCAGCAGCAAAAAGAAGAAAGAAAAAAAAGAAATTATAGACCTTCTGCTCCTACACCATCTTTCTCTGATGTTGAAGTTATAGGATTGACAAATGGTGTTAAACAAATCCGTTTAGCAGAAGAATACGAAAATACTATATACGGGTTTGACAAACAAGGATTCCTTATCAGCGTTAAGTACACTAATTACAATACTTCCGTTATAAACGGCTTTTACACTATAAAACAAGGTAAGCTTATAACACGTGATGGTAAAGAGGTGGAGTATAACAAGGTTAGCGCAAATGAAGATATTATTTCCTGTGACAACTACACATTGTGCAATGTTACATATGACAGCAAAAATCGTATTGTAAAAATCAAAGATGAATACGATACAAGAAAATTTGTTTATGACGAAGGGAATAATGCCCACAAAGAAAGAGATAAATATATGGGTGGCACTGAAGCGGAAGAAAAAATGTCTATACCAATTTTTGATATTATAGGACATTCGATTCATATACCTCAAAATTGGGAAGACAAAATCACGTCCTCAGATGAGAAAGGTAGACCAACTGAAATTGTTTACGATGGAACCTTATCCAAAGAGACCATAAAAATAGCATATTGGTAATATTGAAATACAGATTTATTGAGGCTGCTTCTGGCAGCCTCTTTCCATATAACAAGACCCCATATCTAAATCATTTGATAAGCACAAATACTATTTAGCAGAACTCTAAACTATTCACCGTTAACCTTTCTTAGCACAATCTTTTCGTTTTTCTCAGAAAAAGACCGTAATTTTGCATTCACTTTCCAAAATGGGGAGTTGTTCTTTATTTATTGACAAGCATCAAGAGACTGTTTAAGTACAGAACCAACCGAGCAGATTAGCCATTGCCACGGTGGTAAAATAGATGTGAGTTTAAGGCTTGATTATTCATCTTTAAATTAAAATTTATGGCAACATCAAAAACATCAGAAATCATCTTAGGTCGTGTGGAGCACATCAACGCTTCGCACTTTAATTGTTTGTCATTCGCCAAGGCTTCGGATATGGTGAATGGCATTAACGTGCGTCTTTCTAACATGGCAGGTGGCTATCCATTTTCATTCGGAGGTATAACTTGGCATGATAGTGAGACGCTTTATCTATGTGGTGAGTTTTCGGACTCATCAGAAAAGCATCTGTTGGTACAAGAGGATATGCAACGTCAGACAAGCGGCTTTGCAGCTAAACGTTTCATCAAGAAAAGAAACAATAACCTCATCCGTCAAGATTTTGCCGATTTTCGCATACAATGGATGCTCTACGTTGTATGGCAGAAGTGTAAGGGTAATGCCGACTTTGCAAATTTACTTTTACAGCTACCACATGACGCCATCATCATAGAAGACACTACCAAGCAACAAAGTGACACCAAAGAAATTTGGGGATGTACCAATACAGAGTTGGCTATAAGAAGAGCTGAGCTTAAAAAGAAAGTTACAAGACAGGCTAAGACGGACAATCCAAAGATTAGCAAGGCAGCTTTGAAACGCTTAGTCAACATGGAGATTTGCAAAGTGAATTGCTCCGGTATGTTTGTTGGTCAGAATAACCTTGGCAAGATTCTTATGATTTGCCGTGACTGTCTTTCCTGTGGAATAGAGCCGACGATAGACTATGCTCTTTTAGAGTCGAAGGATATTCACATTTTAGGCAAACGCATTTCATTCATACATTAAATATATTGGAACATGATACATAATAGCACAGAACAGCCACAAAATAGCATCACTCTAATGAATGGTGCAGTACTTGAGTGTTTTCCAAAAGAAACACATCAAGGCGACTTTGTACCCGATAAAATGAAATTGGATGCAACAGGTACATATCTGAGTATTGGCAATAAGGCATGTAAGCCCCTACCAAGAACAACAGAAGAAATGGAGCAACAGAAGAAACTCTTCACGGATAACGCTTTCTATCTATTGGCACATAGTGAGCGAATCATGCATGACAGCCGAATGTTTCTTACTCCTGTTGCCGTTCAAAATGTACTCGCTTATACAGGAACATCAGGTTTTCATACACCTACCTTGGGCATATACTTGGAGTGGTGGAATGAATGTTCCATAGCTTTGCGAACAGACAAAGATGGCAATCGAAGTCTTGTTTATCACTTGGCGGGCAGCCCATTGAGCGGAACGAACCACTGTGCAGAGGTTTTTGAGGACGGCAGGATTGAGCCTTTACATGTGTCTTCATTCATAAGTCATTGGCAACCATTCGTCAACATCAATACTCAATATGACGAGGCAAAGCATATCTATCAAGCCTACACGCTTGAACAAGTGCTTGAAATCTTACATGCTGAGGATGGTGATGGTTGGGACTATTCATCTGTAATTAAGGAACGCTTTATGCAGGCTGAGATAAACGAATTGAAAAAGAAAGTAGAGCGTCTAACCAAAGTATCAGATAAATGGTACTCTATGTATAAAGATACTTATATGAAGTACAAGGATGCTGAGATTAGTGAGGTTTTTTCAACTTTTCAATCCTTCAGAGAGGAGTGTGAGGCTCAAATCAACTCTATCAAGATGCGTAAGCAAGCACTGAAGGCTGATTTGAAAAGCGGTCGCATGGATAACATCACTTATCAGCGCACGTTAACGCCGCTGAATAAGCAAATAAGAGAGTTGGAGTTTAGGGTAAGCACCAAAAAGTATGAGTTAATTAACAAATACCTCTCAGAGGGTATAAGTTACGATACGATAGAAAGTTACATGAATAAAAAGAATAATATTTAAAAGTAAGAACAATGATTGAAAAAGTAAATCCAAGCCATTCCGATAAGGTGGCAGACAGAATCGCAGGTGCTATTGTAGACCTTGCGTACTCAAAGGTGGAGAATCCGAAAATTGCAGTTGAAGTATTGCTCGGACATGGTGTTGCAAATCTCATTATTGAGAGTAGCGTGAACATTTCAGACGCTGAGGCTGAAGCTATTATTAGCCGTATCACTAAGCGCACAGACTTGAAGGTTTCGCTCGTTATGGTAGCTCAAGACCCTATCCTTGCAAGCAACCAAGACGGAGCTATCCGTTGTGGCGACAATGGTATTTTCAAGGGCATTCCATTGACTGACGAGGAGAAAGAACTCAGCAAGATTGCCCATGACATCTATGAGCGTTTCCCTTCAGATGGTAAGTATGTATTAGGCAATGGTAAGTTGATTATCTGTCAAAGCAACGCCAAGACTGAGGATTTAAAAAAGCTCTATCCTACCGCAGTAATTAATCCTCTTGGAGATTGGACAGGTGGAACAGACGTTGACGCAGGTGCTACAAACCGCAAACTTGGCTCGGATATGGCTCAATCTGTTTCGGGCGGAGGAGTGCAGGGCAAGGACCTAAGCAAAGCAGACGTTTCAGTCAATATCTATGCGTTCCTTAAAGCACAAGAAACAGGTAAACCTGTGGAGCTGTTTTGTGCCATTGGTGACACAGAGATTGATGGGAAGCCATACGCAGAGATAGTGGAGATTGCTCGCCAATACATCAAACAAGTGGGCGGCTTTGAAAAGTTTGCCGAGTGGGGATTATTTTAATATCAACGATTTATGTTTCGATTTGACATAGACATAACTCCTACAATTAACGGCAAAGAATGCCATTTAGAAGGATATTGTGAAATGGTCTCTCCTAATGCTTTCAAAGTCACTATGACCAAGCCTTTCAAAGGATTGACCACGACCAAACAGTTTGACGATGTTGAGACTATGGACATGGATGCAACTTATTCACAAGTCGAAAAGGACTTGATAAAGTTGTATGAGCAAGGGTGCATAGAATCAAAGTAATAATTGATTTATGCGTATTTTAAGCTGCCAAGTGTTGAGTATACAATGCTTGGCAGTTTATTCTTTATCCAAACCAACACCTTCTTTGGAGCAAATTTCCCTTACATTATTTATCAGATTATCTAAATCATCTGAAATATATGTAACTCCATCATACACAATAATAGAATGTAAAGGAACAGCATTACTATCTGTATATGAAGGAAACAAATCACGAACATCTACATTCAAGCATTTAGCAATATTCTCCAAAGTAGCTAATTGAGGATTGCCATTTAAGGTTCGTGACAAACTTTCGGGAGCAATGCCCATCATATTTGCCAAATCCTTCAGAGTTATATTCTGATTAGCACACAATTTCTTGACTGTTTGGCTTAAATTAACTTTCATATCAATCATTTTTGGTGCAAAGTTAGTAATTTGATACCAAATATCAATAAAAAACAGATGATTTAACTTTAGATATCATAAAATATTTGGTATTGGCTGATATTTTAAGTACTTTAGCGGCCACAAACATAACATATAATATCAATTTAGATTATGAAATATCCATGAGCTAAAAAAATCTCGCCAAAGCGAATGTAAATTGGAAAT
>OKVK01000070.1_pt1 | contig 73870 bp, 69 predicted proteins | sample 1604771 | NCBI WGS metagenome assembly OKVK01 (sample SAMN01760906, study PRJEB22395) | human gut metagenome | reverse complement strand
CCTTTGTTCTTATCAAACTCTAGTATACAGGTAAATCCACGTTGCTACAAATGTGGGGTCACTTCATATTATCTAAATCCAATTTTTCACCAATTTTATCAGCCCACTCCCCTTTTGCTTTTCCAATCTCTCCATATCCATTTTTTGCAATCTTCATCAGTTGATTTAATCCCCCAGGATAAACCATATTAGCTAACACTTGCCATGTATCACATATTCCATCCTGAATGTAACTCTTTAAATACTTTCTCTTGCATAACCTTTTCCATTCTGCAAATATAAAAAAGACAGTGGCCAACCTCTTTTTTCCACACGCTGGCGTAATCGTTCTTCTTTGATGTAAGGCCGACCTGTTTTATCTTCATCAATCATAAGTTCGTAGGTTATTGGCCTTGTATTACTACTCTCACGGTAATACAACTCAAAACTTATAGGTTCTACAACCCCTTGTGAACGTATTTGTTGAAATCCGCCTCTATTTTTCTCATCACACGCGGCTTCCACTCCTAATTCAAGACAATCGGCCAAAAAGCCAAACGCATCTGCCAAAGTACTTTTTCCATTTCCACTAGGTCCGATAATCGCCGTAACATTATTAAGAGCTACTGCCTCTTGCTTCGAGTGTGTTTTCCCCATTACTATATCTTTTAGCGGGCCAAAATTTTTTATACTTACGCCTTCTATTTTACCCATATATTGCCTCCAAATTCGAAACTATCGTTTTTAGTATATCCTTTTTTTACTAAAAGTCATTATTTTTTCTCGAGTTTTTTAATGCACTTTTTCTAATGTTCCAGCATCTCCTCCACAAAAATTCCATACCCTCTCGTCGGATCATTGACAAGCACATGCGTCACACCTCCTACGATTTTTCCATTCTGTATGATTGGACTTCCGCTCAGACCCTGCACAATTCCTCCTGTCAGTTCAAGCAGGTTTTTGTCATCCACATGGAAGCGCAGACCCTTATTGCGGTCCGCCGGCGAGTAATCCATTGAATCGATTACAATATGGTACACGCAGGGTTGACCGGATGCATCTGATAAAATCACAGCATCTCCCGTCTGCACATCCTGTTTGTATCCCACCAGATATCTCTCATCTGTCTTACAATAATTTTCATACGCTGCGTCATTCAAGGTACCGTATATGCCGATATCCGTATTGCAATCCACAGTTCCCAGCCGGTCAGACGTCCCATAATAAACCATCCCCTGCAGCTCTCCGGGTTCTCCTCGTTTTCCTTTTTTGATGCCAAAGATGTCTGCACGATAGAGATTTCCCTTGGAAATACGAAGCAGCTCCCCGGTCTCTCCGTCACCGATTCCATGTCCCAGTGCACCAAAATTTCCATCTTTATCGTAATAGGTCAGCGTGCCGATACCCGCCATATCATCTTTAACCCAGAGTCCCAACATATATGCTTCTCTTGTCTCAACAGGGGTCAGTGCCACATCCACAGATGTTCCATTTCTCCATACGGTTAGTGTCATTTTATTTGCACCGGTTTCATTGACCTGTTCTATAAGCTGTTCTTTCTCCGAGATGGTCTTTCCATTCACCGCTGTAATATAGTCTCCTGCAAATACGATATGTTCCGCCGGTTCCCTGTAACTTCCATCTACCGTCTCCACAGGGCTGCTTCCTAAGACAAGCACACCGTTCGTTGCCCCATAGATGCCGACCACACGTCCCGCCGCCTGTACCTGTCGGCTTTCAACCACGGACACTTCCACTTCTTTAATCGGGAAAACGCCAAAAAGATAGCAGACCACATCATGACTTCCTTTTGCCAACTGCTGCACCGCTGCATCAGGTTTCTGTGACTTTAACTCCCGGTACGTCTTCTCCCCGATATCCGACATCACGCTTCTGGTATCGTCCTGTACTGCGAGCGATACCGGAATCATCCGGTCCAAAGCAAGACTCTCCCCTTCTTCGAGATATACGTGTCCCGGAATTGCATTCATCATTGTAATATAGGCAAAGCACCCGAGCACACACAAATAGACTCCTATGAGATTTTTGAACAAACGCGCATAAAAAGACCGCATACCATGCTACCTCCTGTCGGTGATAGTTATAGTATGCGGTGTCATTTACTTTTTCATGTAAGCCATTTGTTTCATTTCGCGCGCATTTTCCAAAACGGTGTCCGTAATCTCCACGCCGCCGAGCATGCGGGCCAGTTCTTCGACACTCTCCTCATCGGTCAGCTTATGGATTTTTGATACAGTTGCCTGATTCTCCACAGACTTTTCAATGAGAAAATGAGAATCCGCCATCGCTGCGATCTGCGGCAGATGCGTGATACAGATAATCTGATGACTGCGTCCTAAGGCGTTCATCTTCTCGGAAACCATCTGTGCGGTGCGGCCACTGATTCCACTGTCGATCTCATCAAAAATGAGTGTACCAATCTTGTCCGATGCCATCACAGTCTTGATTGCCAGCATAATACGGGAAAGTTCTCCGCCGGACGCCACTTTTCCAAGCGGTTTGACCGGTTCACCCGGGTTCGTGGAAATCAAAAACTGCGCATCATCGATTCCGTTTGCCGTATAATCGGTCTCTGCAAATTCCATCATAAACTGCACATCCAGAAAATTCAGATCCAGCAATGCATTTTTAATGGATTCCGTGAGTTTTTTGCTCTCCTTTTTTCGAATGTCAGATACTTTCCGGCTCAATTGTTCAAGCTGTTTTTCTTTCTCCGAAACATTTTTCTGCAATCCGGCAAGATAGGCATCGTAATCATTTAATACCGTGATCCGCTCCGCTTTCTCTTCGCCATATTTCAGAATGTCTGCAATCGTATTTCCGTATTTGGATTTCAGATGATTGATAAGATCCAGACGTTTCTCTGTCTCATAGAACGTCTCTTCATCAAACTCTTCGTCCGATAGATAAGAAGCAAGTTCATGATTGAAATCGCTCAGAAGATTATCAATCTCTGTCAGCTGCTCCTCCATCTCCTTCACGCGCTCATCGTAAGCAGACACGGACGATAGTTCACGAAGTGCGCGTCCGATACGCTCCGATGCACTCTCATCATCCTCGGAAGTCGCCGCATTGGCAGCACCTACGGCATCCATAATTTTCTTTCCATTGGAATACTTCCGGAAAACCGCCTCAAGTTCTTCATCCTCGCCGACCGTCAGCTGTGCATCTTCAATTTCTTTGACTTCATACTCTAAAAACGACAATTCTCTTGCACGCTCCTCGCCGTCGAGATTGGCATGTTCCAATTCGTCTTTTAATTTGCGGTATTCCTGATAGCATTGTGCAAGTTTTTCTTTTTTGTCACCCAGGGATTCTTTTGCAAAAGTATCAAGAATCTCTAAATGTTTTTTCTTCGAAAGAAGCGACTGATGCTCATGCTGCCCGTGAATATCAATCAGAAGAGATGCAACGGCTTTCATTTTCGAAGCCGATACGGCCTCTCCGTTGATTCTGCCGATTGCACGGCCTCCGGTAATTTTGCGACTTAAAATTACCGTATCGTCCTCCATCTCGATATCCAACGCACGGATGGCCTCGATGGTGTCTGCATCTTCCACAAAAAAGATCAGTTCCACCAAAGCGGATTCTCCGTTATCACGCAGCATTTCTTTCTGGACTTTTTCTCCCAAAGCAAGGTTGATTGACCCGATGATAATCGATTTTCCGGCTCCGGTCTCTCCGGATAAGATGTTAAGTCCCGGTCCGAACTCCACCTCGGTCTCATCAATCAATGCCAGGTTCTTCACATGTAGATTTTGTAACATACGCTCTCCTTCTACTCTCCCAAAGTCTTACTATGTTTACCTGCCTACAATTTTGCGAAGCTTTTTCATAATTTTGACTGCTTCCTCGTCATCACGGATAATACAAATGATGGTGTCATCCCCCGCAATGGAACCGACCATCTCCTGAAATTTCATTGCATCAATTGCCGCGCAGACAGCTCCCGCCATACCGGAGACCGTCTTGATCACCACAATATTCTTTGCCAGATCCATGGAAATGAATCCTTCGCGCAACACTCTGGCATATTTTTCCATCATGCCGGAATCCGCATCCGTGATCACTGCGTATTTCTGCTTTCCATTGTCCATGGCAATCTTTGTCAGTTTCAGTTCCCGGATATCACGGGATACCGTAGCCTGTGTCACCTGAAATCCCTCCCGCACCAGATATGCGGAAAGTTCTTCCTGTGTCTCCACATCATTTCGCTGAATTAATTCGAGTATCTTTGCCTGTCTTCTTGTCTTCATGTTCCCTCTCCTATCTTTGCATCTTCTTTCGAAGAATCTCAAGAAAACTCTGATCATTGAGTTTACATATGGATACTACACTGTTGCTGCTTGCAATCCTGATACGGTCTCCCACTTTCAGATGAACCGTAGTATCCCCATCAAAACTGACGCACGCCTTCTCATCCTTCTGAAAGCGGCGGCTTCCCATCTCGATTTCCACCACATCATCTGCACTAAGCACGATACTCTGTCCATTCAGATCATGTGCATTGATCGGGGTTAAAAGCATCATCCGCGCTTTCGGATCAATGATTGGTCCTCCGGCAGACATATTGTAGCCGGTCGATCCGGTCGGGGTCGCAACAATAATGCCGTCCGCATGGTACGTTGTCAGGAACTTTCCATTGACCGTCACATGCAGCTGCAGCATAGACATATCCCCGGTCCAGTGAATGACCACATCATTCAATGCCAGCTGCGGTATCTCCCCTGTTTTACTGCCGCTTAACATCAGGCGTTCCTCAATCATATAATTGTCTGCCATCAGCCGGTCCACTGCCTCAAACACCGAAGTTTCTTCCAGTTCACACAGATATCCCAGTGTACCAAGATTCACACCAATGAGTGGAATATGTAACGACTCGACTTTCGTGGCAGCCTGAAGCAGTGTTCCGTCTCCTCCCAGAACAATAATGCATTCTGTATCCTCCGGAATTTCCGACAGTTCAAAGTCTTTTTGCATGACACCTTCGATATTGCTGACACAGATTTCTGCCCGTCCGCCCCGATCCTGAATATATGATACAATCCGGTGGGAAAGGCGCAGCTCCCGGTCTTTATAAATATTTGTAATCAGTACAAAATTACGCATTATTTATCCAACTCTCCGTGGGCAGCTTCCACCACTGCGTGTACATCCACGGATTCCTCCTTTACCGCCTCGCTGGTCTTCTCAATGTATACCAGATATTCGATATTTCCTTCCGGTCCTTTGATTGGAGAATACTCCAGATTGTGGACGGAAAACCCGATCTCCAAAGCATAGTCTATGACTTTATTAATGACCTCTTCATGGACTGCCTTGTCTCTCACCACGCCTTTTTTGCCGACCTTTTCTCTGCCCGCCTCAAACTGTGGCTTGATCAGGCATACCATCTGGCCATTGTCTTTTAACAATGCTCTGGCCGGTCCTAAGACTTTCGTCAGGGAAATAAAAGATACATCCACCGATGCGAAATCCAGTGCATCATCGATATCTTCCGGTGTCACATAACGGATATTCGTTTTCTCCATGCACACAACCCGCGGGTCCTGACGGAGCTTCCATGCGAACTGTCCATATCCAACATCCACGGAATAAACTTTGCTCGCACCGTTTTGCAGCATACAGTCAGTAAAGCCACCGGTCGATGCGCCGATATCCATACAGACTTTTCCGTCCAATGTAATTCCAAAATGTGTCATGGCTTTCTCTAACTTTAATCCGCCACGGCTGACATATTTTAATGTATTTCCATGAATCTCGATCTTGCAGTCATCCGGAAAAGTGCTGCCCGCTTTGTCCTCACGGTTATTATTGACAAATACATTGCCTTCCATAATCATTGTCTTGGCTTTTTCTCTCGAAGGCGCAAGCCCGCGACTTACCAATAAAACATCCAAACGTTCTTTCATAATCCCTCACATATTCTGTTCGTCACTGTATCCGCATCCATGCCAAGCACGCGATAGAGTGTGTCCACATCTCCGTGTTCCACAAACGTATCCGGCACAGCGATTCGAAGGAGTTTAATTCTGCTCTGTTCTTCCATCAGCAGTGCTGCCACATGCTCACCCATGCCTCCGCTTGCCATATTTTCTTCTAATGTTACCAAAAGCCGGTGCTTTTGTGCAAGACCACAAATGCATTCTTTATCCAAAGGCGCCGCAAAACGCGCATTGACTACCGTCGCTGATATGCCGCGCTCCTGTAATTTCTCCATAACTTTCCAGGCCGTCTCTACCATCGACCCGATTGCAAAAAGTGCAACTTCCGTTCCCTCACAGAGAACTTCCGCCTTCCCGCTTTCGATTGGTGCCCGTTTCTCTTTCCACAGATCACAGGCATCACCACGCGGATAACGGATTGCCATCGGCGTATCCGCTGCAATGGCAAATTTAAGCATATCGGATAGTTCCCATTTATTCTTCGGTGCCATGATTGTCAGATTTGGGATCGTTGCAAGATACGATAAATCAAAGATTCCCTGATGCGTCGCACCGTCTTTTCCGACTAATCCCGCACGATCAATGGCAAATACAACCGGAAGATTCTGCAGACATACATCATGCAAAATCTGATCATATGCTCTCTGCAGGAAAGACGAATACACTGCAAATACCGGTTTCAATCCGCTTTTTGCCATACCTGCTGCAAACGTCACCGCATGTTCCTCCGCGATTCCCACATCAAAGAAACGTTCCGGATACAAATTGCGAAACCGTTTCAGTCCTGTTCCATCTGCCATCGCAGCGGTGATTGCTACAAGCTTCGGTTCCCGCTCGCCCATCTTTTTCATAACGGTCGAGAACACATCCGTATAATGTGCCTTGCTCTGTTTGTGCAGCGGTACACCTGTTTCAATGTCAAACGGTGCCGTACCATGAAAACGTGCCGGATGCCGCTCCGCCGGGACATATCCATTGCCCTTTTTCGTAAGAACATGCACGAGTACCGGTCCTCTTACACGCTTCGCCTCCGCAAAGGCACGGCGCATCGCTTTAATGTCCGATCCGTCAACCGGTCCAAGATAAGTAATCCCCATCTCTTCAAAAAACATTCCCGGAACAAACAACTGCTTGATTCCGCTTTTGGCATTGCGGATTTTGCGCACAATGCGGTCCCCGTAAACCGGAATCTTGCTTAAAGAATTGACCACGCCATCCTTCAAATCCATGTATGCGTCTGCTGTGCGAAAATCGTTCAGATATTTGCTGAGACCACCGACATTCTCCGAAATGGACATATTATTATCATTCAACACTATAATAAAATTCGTCTTCATCCGGGACGCATTGTTCAATGCTTCGAACGCCATCCCGCCAGTCAGAGCCCCGTCACCGATGACTGAAATGACAAAATAATCCTGTCCTGTGATTTCCCTGGCCTCCGCCAGTCCCAATCCAGCCGAGATAGAGGTGGAACTATGTCCTGTATTGAAACTGTCCGCCTCGCATTCCTCTGTCTTTGGGAATCCACTCATTCCACCATACTCGCGAAGATGTTCAAACCCATCCTTTCGTCCGGTAAGAATCTTGTGCGTATACGACTGATGTCCGACATCCCAGACAATCTTGTCTTTTGTCAGATCAAACGACAAATGAAGTGCCATCGTAAGTTCGATCACACCAAGATTCGATGCCAGGTGACCACCTGTTTTCGCAATCGATTCTACAAGAAAGGTACGAATTTCATCCTGCAGTGTATCGATCTCTTCTTCTGTTAGATTTTTGATATCATTTACATTCTGTATCTGATCTAAAACCATTATTACCTCGAAATAACTTATTTTTCCCTGTGTATAAGATATAAAAACAGTTCCCGCAGGAATGCATGCTCTCCACTGCATTCTTCAAGTATCGCTACCGCTTCCTCTGAAAAAAGCGCCACATCCTGTTTTGCTTTGTCAATTCCTTCAAAAGACACATAAGTTGCCTTCTGATTTTTCTCGTCACTGCCGATTGGTTTGCCGAGTACTTCCACGGTACTTGTGACATCCAAAATATCGTCCTGAATCTGGAACGCCAGTCCAAGCTTCGTTCCGGCATCTTCCATTTTCTTTACCTGCGCATCGTCTGCTCCGGCAAGGATTGCACCTACCATCAGGGAAGCCTCAAGCAGTGCTCCGGTCTTCAGCCGGTATATGAAATCCAGACGTTCCCGCTCCACGGTCTCGTTCTTTTTCTCACTCTCCACATCGACGACCTGACCGCCGATCATACCATAGATGCCTGCTTTGCATGCTAAAACTTCAAATGCTTTGGCTGCTTTTGCATCTCCCGACTGTGCTACGAGTGCCTTCGCAACAATTTCAAACGCATAGTTTAAAAGTGCATCGCCTGCGAGCACACCCATCGCCTGTCCGAACTTTTTATGTGTCGTCAGCTTACCTCTGCGGTATGCATCATCATCCATCTCCGGCAGATCATCATGTACCAGCGAATACGTGTGAATACATTCGATTGCCGCCATGAAAGGCTCTACAATCTTCGGATCCGTTCCACCGAACATCTCATAGGAAGCTTCCATAAGCATCGGTCGAAGCCGCTTGCCACCTGCAGTGACACTGTAATCCATCGCCTCAAAAATCGTATGCTGATATCCTTCTGCTTTCGGAAGATACATCTGAATTCTCTGTTCGATATCTGCGGCCCGCACCGCAATTTCCTTTGCAATGTCCATTAGAATTCCTCCAGTTCCCCGTCTTCGTTTATCACCAGCATCGCTTTCTCGATACGGTCAAGATCTGCATTGGCTGCTTTGATCTGTTCGATTCCCTGCTTATATAAATCAAACGACTGGTCCAACGTCACGTCTTCATCTTCCATCTTTCCTAAAATATCCTCTATCATGGAAAAACGTTCTTCCAGTCCTGTCTTTTCATTTTTATTATCCGTGTTATTTGCCATCTTATTTACTTTCCTTCGGATTCTTTTTTAAAACTGTGGCTGAAATCTCACCATCCAGCAGATATACTGTGATTTCATCCTTTGGTTCTACCTGCTTAACACTGCGCAATGCATGCCCGTCTTTTGCCTTCACGAATGCATATCCCATGCTCAGCTTCTTCGCCGGGGAATAACTCTCAAGTGTTCCTGCCAAAAGGGACAGCTGATGTCTTCGTTCCTGAATCAATGCACTCATTGCCTGTGTAAGTTTTTCCTCATAGTCGAGTGTTCTTCTGCGGTTCTCATTCAGCCGGTTCTGTGGACTCAGATAACGCAACCGCATCTTTTGCTGCTCTAATTTTGTGCGGGACAACGTAAGCTTCCTGCGAAGTTCCCGGTCAAGCCGCTGGCGGATCTGTACAAATGCCGTTTTTGTCTGTGCATAATCATACACTGCAAGTTCTGCTGCCGCAGAAGGTGTAGGCGCCCGCAAATCTGCAACATAATCAGCGATCGTCCAGTCTGTCTGATGGCCAACCGCTGATATCACAGGCACAGAGCATTCAAAGATGGCTCTGGCCACAATTTCTTCATTAAAAGCCCACAGGTCCTCTATCGAACCACCGCCTCTGCCGACAATGATCACATCCACGCCAAGACGTTCTAACGCATGGATTCCATTGACGATAGATGGGGCTGCGCCTTCTCCCTGTACCAAAGCCGGATATAAAATCAACTGCACATATGGATTTCTGCGTCCCGCAATATTGCGGATATCCTGCACAGCTGCGCCGGTCGGTGCGGTCACCACACCGATGGTATGAGCATGCTTTGGAATCGGCTGCTTATATTCTTCTGCAAACATTCCCATCTCCTCGAGCTCCTGCTTCAGCTGCTCAAATTTCAGATAGAGATTGCCTGCACCATCTAATTCAATCTTCCGGGCATAAATCTGATATACACCGTCACGCTCAAAGACTTCTACAGAACCTGTGACAACTACCTTGTCACCATCTTTCATCTGAAATCGAAGTCCCTTGCGGTTTCCGGCAAACATGATGGCTTTCAGTGCTCCACCGGCATCTTTTATTGTAAAGTAAATGTGTCCACTCGAATGATATTTACAGTTGGACACCTCCCCTTTGACGCTAATGGAATGCAACATAAAATCCTGAGCGAACATGTTCTTGATGTAAGTATTTACCTGCCCTACAGAGTATATATTCTTTGTCATGCGAATTTTGCAAGGATTCCGTTCACAAACGCCGGTGAATCATCCGTTCCATATTTCTTGGCAAGCTCAACTGCCTCGTTGATAGATACTTTGACCGGAATCTCTTCCTCGAAACGAATCTCGTATACAGCAAGACGAATCAATGTAAGATCTACTTTTCCCATACGGATTGTCTTCCATCCCTTGGATACTTCATTGATTGCAGCATCCAGTTCCTCGATGTGCGCATAAATATCCTTATACTTGTTGGTCATATAAATCTTCTCATCTTCGCTGATCGGTTCCAATTCATCCTCAAACAAAATCAGCTGCTCCGGCAACTCTTTGTCATCATGGAACTCCACACGGAAAAGCATCTTAAATACGTTCTCTCTTAACTGTCTTCTTGTCATTTTCTCTCCCCGTCTTAAAACATCAGCTTGTAAGGGCCGACGCTACATGTCTTTATTGAATATCGTGCAACATAATAAAGGATGTCCATGAACAGACATCCTTTATTCTATCGTATGTTTTAATTGTCTCCTGCCATATCAACGCTTGCGATACGAACATTGACAACTGCTACATTCAGACCTGTCATGTTCTCAATTGCAGTCTTCACCTTGTCCTGCACCTTAGAAGACACTTCCGGAATACTGTAACCATAAGAAATATTGATTGCGACGTCAACTTTGACTTCGTTCTCCATCACTTCTACAAGAATTCCCTTGGAAAGATTCTTCATACCAAGCTTGCTCACAATCTCGTTGGTAATATTACCAGCCATAGAGCTTACACCTTCAACTTCCGTTGTGGCAAGACCAGCAATAATTGCAACGACTTCGTCTGCGACACGCACATCGCCAACCTGGTCTGATTTTATCTTAAATGTTTTTCTGTTATCAGCCATAAATACAATGCCTCCTCGGTAATTTTCTCTGTACATTATAACAGACTATGTATTATTTGGAAAGCTATAATTTGTTTTTATTAGCTAAACAACCTGTCCCTTTGCTACATATACCTGGAACGTATCGTTACCGGTAAGCGACTTGCCTTCGGAAATCGTAACGTTCTTGTCAGTGATAACATATTCTACACTTGCATTGTCCTCAATCACGGTATCCTGCATCAGCACGCAGTTCTTGACCTTTGCACCTTTTCCAATCTTGACGCCTCGGAACAGAACACTGTTCTCGACTTCACCTTCGATGACACAACCGTCAGCAACCATGACATTCTTTGCCTTTGCACCATTGATATAACGAGTCGGGTTATCATCACGAATCTTTGTATAGATCTGGTTTCCGGAGAAAAGTGCATTGATGTTTTCCTCTTTGAGAAGCCGCATATTCTCTTCGAAATAACTGTTCATGTCATGAATGTGTGCCACATATCCATCGTAGCAGAATCCTCTGACATCTAACTGGTCAATCTTCTTTTCGAGAATATCACGGACAAAATATACGTCTCCGTGCAAATAAGCTTCATCCACCATGCGTATCAGAAGTTCCCGGTCGATCACATAAATATTCAGGCTGAAATTCATCTCTCCGCTTTCTTTTGGATTGATGTAAATCTTGCTTACGCGATCTCCATTGATGCCAAGCGCATAGTACAGATCCATACCGGCAGTACTCTGACGGATGAGAGACTGCGGAATCTCCTGCTTGCGGTATACCATTGTGACATCCGCACCGCTCTTGATATGTGCATCTAACAATGCGTTAAAATCAAAGTTCACCGCAATGTTTGCATCGCTGAGAATCACATATTTTTCAGTCTGTTTTATCAGGTATCCGCGAATACTCTCTAACGCTTCGATTCTTCCGGAGAATACCTTGATCTGCTTCTGTGCAAATGGAGGAACAATGTTCAATCCACCATTTTTTCTTGCTAAATCCCACTCACGTCCATTGCCGAGATGGTCTAACAGTGAGTGATAATTCTTACGTACTAAAATAGAAATATTATCAATGCCACAGTGCACCATAGAGGAAATCATAAAATCACACATACGGTATCTGCTGGCAAATGGAATGGAGGCCATCAAACGCTCCGACACCAAATCCGGTACTAAGGAATCATAACTGTTTGGGAAAATGATTCCCAGTGCCTCTGCCTTTGAACTAATCATGCTGCTCGCCCTCCTTCACGTCTTCATATAACATTGCATTCGGTCCAATCTTGGCATTCTTTCCGATCGTTACATTTGAAGCTACAGTTGCAACTTCTCCAACACTGCCATCTGCCGGTTTCTGTCCGACCACTGCATTCTCTTCAACCATTACATTCTCTGCAAGAATACAATGTTTTACAACTGCGCCGGACTTAATGGTTGTCCGACCCATGACAACAGCATCTTCTACCACGGCCCCTTTTTCAACTGTTACACCGGAAAACAAAACAGAATGTTTTACCGTTCCCTGTATGTTGCAGCCATCGGTCACCATCGACTCTTCCACGATTGCATCTTCACCGATACGATGACCGGTCATTCCACTGTTTCTGCTGTAAATCTTCCAGTTCTCATCAAAAAGGTTGATTCCACTGTGTTCCGGATCGAGGACTTCCATATTTGCCTCCCAGAGAGACGGAATGGTTCCTACATCTTTCCAGTATCCATTAAAGTGGTAAGCATACATCTTGCGGTTATCGCGAAGAAGGTTTGGAATAATATTATTACCAAAATCATTTTCTGAATTCGGATCTTTTTCGTCTTCAATCAGATATTTTTTCAAAATATCCCAGTTAAATATGTAAATCCCCATAGATGCAAGATTCGACTTTGGATTCCTCGGTTTCTCCTGGAACTCTGTAATGCGGTCATTCTCATCTGCAACCATCAGTCCAAAACGGGATGCCTCATCCCACGGAACTTCCATTACCGCTACAGAGAACTCCGCTCCTTTTTCCTTATGGAACTCAAGGAAATCACTGTAATCCTGCTTACAAATCTGATCTCCTGACAAAATGATGACATACTGCGGATCATAACGCTCGATAAATGCGATATTCTGATAAATTGCGTTCGCAGTTCCCTTGTACCAGTCAGATCCTGATGCCTTCTGATAAGGTGGAAGTACGTGTACACCACCGTAGAGACGATCAAGATCCCACGGCTGACCATTACCGATATACTCATTCAAAACAAACGGCTGATACTGGGTTAAAATTCCCACGGTATCAATGCCCGAATTTACACAATTAGAAAGTGGAAAATCAATAATTCTGTACTTTCCACCAAACGGTACTGCTGGTTTTGCAAGTTTCTGTGTCAATGCATAGAGTCTGGAACCCTGGCCTCCGGCAAGCAACATTGCAACTAGTTCTTTTGCCATAAAAGTATCCCCCTTCATATTACATTTTTGTTATAAAACTATCCTATCATATGTAGGATAAAATTCCTAGTTACTTCGCAAATTTTCGTATAATTATTATTATTTTAACGCATTTTTAACCTTTTTCTTACAAATACAGCTATTTCTCGCTGTCGCCCTCTAACATCTTCAGGTAATCCCCCTTATTAATATGAATCATAGAAATGCGGTTCTTAAGTCTGCGGAATGCATAGACACAATCCACATTCTGGATCAGTGACTGCAGACGCTCATCCGGCACGCAGACCACAAGCTGCAGGCCAAGCTGTCTTGCATAATGCAGACAGACTTCGCTTCGTTCCTTGTCCATCTTGGAAAAAGCCTCATCCAAAAGTACAAGGCGGATTTTTGACTCGCGGTTGCTCTGCTGCATATAAAGCATGGCAAAACCTGCAAACAATGCAACGTATTTCGGGTTCTGTCCCTCACCACCGGAATCTCTTCCTGCCATATCATCGACATAATTTTTCTTGATGTTACCGTCTGCGTCTTCCGACTGTTCGTACATGCTGAATTTCAGATAGGTACGGTAATCAGCGTATTTTTCCATCTCTTTGCGATGTTTGTCACGGTTTGATGCATCCTCATCCACCGGTGGCATGAACTTGTCCGTCAGACGGCGGATCTGTGTCTCGTATTTCTGGTAGAACGCGTCCTCCCCAAAACTTATCTGTCCATCCAGATCACGATCCATCACTTTCATATCCAGTTCTTCTGCGGTAAGCATGTCATAGAACTGGCGGTTCTCATCATCCGTCGGTAAAATATCGATCTGATAAATACTGTCGGAGAATGAGATTTTTGCAAGGAGTGCATTGATCTCCCTGCGGTGTCTTTTGGCACCTTTGATTTCACTGTGAATCGTTGCAATGACATTTTCACGCAACATTTTATATACGAGCTGATACTGGTCATCAAACTGTTTTTTGTACTCCGGCTCAAAATTGTTTCTTGACTGTTCAAGCAGTTCGTCATAGACACGGTTGTCTTTTTCCATTCCTCCGAAATTGAAGGATGGATAGGTCTTATTGAAGTTTGTACGCGCTCTTCCTCTTGCCTCTTCTTCTGTTTCCTGCGTTTTTTCCAACTGTGCTTTCTTTGCCAGCGATTCTTTTCTCAGCACATATGTGCGGCCGTTTTCAATCTCTTCAAGCACCTTGGCCTGCAGTTCTTCATTCGGGACAAAGCCTTCCTGCAACAGTTCTAACTCTTCTGTGCGGTCCTGAATATCCCGCTCCTTGCCACCGAGCTTTCGCTCCTTCTCGTTGCGTTTATCCTGAACCTCTCCGCTTTGGGTTTCCAGTTCCCGGATTGCTTCTTTTAGGCTACGCTCCTGCTCCTGCAACTGCCTGATATAGATGCCTTCCTTCATATCCGCAATTTCATGCTTTAACTGTTCTGCCTGCGTCTGATATTCACTCAGTCGTTTCTGTGCTCCTGCCATCTGCGCAATACGCTCAAACGTCAGATTCTGCAAACGTTCCAATTCATTGACAGGCTGTAAAGTTGCAACTTCCTGCTGCAAAGCAATCAGCTGTTCCTCCAACTCCGCCGTCTCTTCCTCGAGCTTACGGATCTGTGTCATGGATACCTTGCGACCGATTGTCTGGTAACGGTAATCTTTCTGGCGCAGATGCCGGTACATATAATTACTGTAAGAATAGCAGTCTGCTGTGACACCGTCTTTCACATCATGAAGTTCTTCCACAGAATCACATTTTACAATGTGACCGAGATAACGCTTCAGACACAAATCCACATAATCCAGATCGGTCTCCACACAATCGTATAATGTGCCTTCCTGCGCCTTTGGCTGATCCCGCTCAATCGCCGCCGTATCCAGCAAATCGACAACTTCATACTCTGCTTTTTTCATATTGCGGAAAATCTTTGCCGCTGCAAGTGCATACTGCGGTTCCACGACAAGACTGTACTTGCTGCGACCCATACGGCCTTCGATTGCATTTCTCCACTCATCATCCGTAATATCAAACAGATCTGCCAGCACATGTACATGCACCGTCTGCTGATAGCGGGTCGACAGTTCTTCCTGCAAACGTCTGCGCACTTCCTTTAATGCACTCTTGTAATGCTTCTTATCGCTCTTTAAATCTTCTAAGTATTCTTTCTTTTCTCTGTGTTCCTGCTCAATTTTCCGGCACTGTGACTTCTGGTCTTCCAGTTCCTCGTTGATCATCTCATGGATATCTTTTAATCCATTGCGCAGTTTTTCGATCATCTCCTGCGAGACTTCCTCTTTTCCGAAATCCTCGATGAGATGATAGATGGAATTGCTCACGTAATCTGTGATGCCATCTGTGTCGATCCATTTCTGCAACCGGAGTGTCAGACTCTGCCAGTCATCTACCTCACTCTCACACAATCGAATCGTATCTTCGATCTGTTTTAACTGTTGTTCCTTTTTCTTAAAATCGGTGGCGATCAGTTCTGCCTGAACCCTGGAAAGTTCTTCTCTCTTTCCGGTAAGCTGAAACTGGATTTCCTTCGCCTGTGTGCGAAGTTCTTCAATCGCTTTCTGTATCTCTGCCAGTTCTTCGTGACGGACTTTTAACTGTACTTTTTTATCTTCGATATCCACGATGCGAAGCGTCGCTTCCACCCGGACGAGGTCTGCCCCCGCCATTGTCAGTGCACGATCATGCTGCTGGATTTCGTCCAGCAACGTGATCTGATTCTCCAGAGTCTCCACGCGCTCCTTAATCTCACGGTATGCCGCCAACTGATCGCTGATGGCAGAAATCGTGTTTTCCTCGCTCTTTGGAAACATATAATCTTTAATGAACTGTCCCGTACCGTTTGCCATACGAAGAGCGATTGCGCTTTTTTCCATGGTCTTGAAACGGCTCGCATTCACTGAACCGAAAATCACTTCGTTGACGGTGCTGATGTATGCTTCTTTCGTCGGATAAATACGATTGATGTTCATGCGTCCGGCTTTTTCCCCGGAACCTGCACGGGACTGTACAAGCTGACGGATCTGTGCTGTCGAATACGGCAGTCCGTCCGCTCCTAAATAATCGTCCTCCGGAAATTTTCCGGCATGGCTGAAGAAATAATATTTGCGCAGATCCTGATCGGCATGTCCCACTTCGAATGTGACACCGATACAGCTGTGCGTCTGCGTTCCGGTGTCTTCCAGCTCCAGTACGATCTGCGCATAAAAATCCTGATCTTCACGGTTGGCAGAACCATCTTTCTGCTCACCGCGCAGATAGCTTAAAACACTTCGCTTATTTTTTGTATCATCTGCCGCTTTATTTAAAAAGTCACTTGCAATGCTTCCATAGAGTACCACCTGCATGGCATCCATCGCGGTCGATTTTCCAGAACCACTTTTTCCACTGAAAAGGTTGACGAATTCATGGAAATAAATGACTTCATGATTCATTCCACCCCAATTATTGAGCACCATCCGGGTGAATATCTTCTTCGATTGTTTCATCTGCCGCAAGCTCCTCTCTGTATGCATCTAGTAATTCGTTCATCATCGCTGAACTACAGTACAAATTAATCGTACTGTAAATATAAATCGGTGTCCGATTCTCTAAATCCCGCAACGCGCCCGGATAATCAATGATCTGGTGCTTTTTCATCACGGAAAGTGCCTCATTCCACTCTGCCTCCGTCAGTCTCTGATTCAGCAGATTTGCATTCTTTCCATATTCGCGAAGTTCTTCGAGACTCGTGACAGTCGCTGCCAGCCCGTGTCCCATGATTTTGTCACGGTAGATCATCTTTGTCAGAAGCACGATGATCGTAGTTGTCTTCGAGAGTGTTTCCACATCCACACCTTCTCCGACCAGACGGAAAATGTGTTCCTCACTGTCATGCACCAGCTCGCATCCCATAATAGAAAGATATTCCTCGATGAATACGCGGTGGCGCGCACAGATTTCATATTGTTCATTATCCCGCGGTACCAGTGTGACCGGATCATATTTTTCCTGTAAAATACAGGTCTGCCGGAACAATGCCGCAATGGTTTTCTTTAATTTATCCGCTTCCGTAATGGAAAGCGTTTCCAAATAGTTTTCCATAAGTTCCCCTTGTTAATTGAACGCTACTTTTTTGATATCGTAAATCCCGAATACCGGAATCCTTCTTCTGTAGTAAATTCCTCGTCGATGGCAATCTCGGTCTTCGGATCGTATTTTTCCGTTTCTTCCTGCCATACGAACAGAAGCTTCTCTAAATCTTCCACCGAGTGTACCGTATCTTCCGTCACATGGAACACACCGTCCTTCTCGTTCTGCTCCCGGAATACACGGATTTCGCCCTTCGTGTAAAGTGGTTTTACAACAAAGTCGTCCAGCTGTCCATTTTCTTCTAATTCTTCCGGCGGAAGCTGCGGCATAAATTCACGTCTTCCGCTGTTTCGTGGCCGCATAAAGCTGCGGTCCTTGATGACACGCGGACTTGAGGAAAGCCGCATTCCCTCGCCAAGCTTTTCGATGATCTCATCCTTGTGCGAAGAAACATTGAGTAACTTCACCAGCACTTTGGCGCGATCTTCCTCGATGTCTCCTTCCACAAGGATATACCGTATACGCGCTGCTGCACGTTTTGCAAAAATCTTCTTCTGTTCAATCAGACGATTGTATCTGCGCTCAATTCCGTCAAACTCGCGGTTGATCAGATACAATAAATCCAGCGCATCCACACAGCTTTGGATCAGACGCTCATTGCGGTGCCAGAAGATGGTATCCTTTTGGATTTCCATGCGTTTTGCCTCATACATCTGCTGCCGCTCCTGCGTCTCTGTAAGATTGGCATCCAGTAACTCTTTGACTTCTTCCTTGTAGCGGTAAAAGCTGTCTGTGGTTGTAAGAATCGCATATTTTTTGCTGTCTGTATTGTTAATTTCCTCCACAAGTACTTCCTGGATTCCAAGGAATGTTTTCTTTTTGGAAAGTTCCTCAAAATACCCACGAATCCCCTCCTGCATGTTGGAAAGCATCTGCAGAAGGGCTTTGGAAGTCTGTAATGCGCTTTTTAAAATATCATTGTCCTTCTCTCTGGCGGAACGGTACGTAAAGAGATAACTGTACACCGACAGCAGGCTTTCGCGTTCCTGGCTTTCCGCCTCGCTGTACAGACGCTGGAACAAATCCACATACATCTGACTGTAATCCGGAAATGACACCACATAACTGTTCAGCTGCTCATCATAATCTCTTCGCAGCCATCCCCAGTCCTCCAGATTGCCGAGCATGATAGATGCCATATTGGACTTAGTGATCAGTTTTCCTTCGTCCTCGTACTGTTCCTCGCTCCAGTCTAACGTATTATCCGCGACCATCTCATTGATGATTGCCTGACACTCTTCCTCGGTCAGTCCCAACAGGGAGTACGCCTGACTGGATTCCTCATAAAGCATTACCAGCGACTTCTGGTAATACTCCATATATTTACTGTTAAATAATTTATAAAAATCCTTTGGTATACCATTGCTGATACTCATTAAAACTGTTTTCCTCTTTCTGCTTTTTGTCAGTATAAGCCAATTTATTATACCACAAAACCATTTCAAAACCTATGCTTTCTTTTTTCTTTTCAAAACCGTTCTCTCATGGTAAAATACTGCTGTTTGCATGCTTTGCAGACTTTTACACAAATCCAGAATGAATGAGGTAATTATGAGTATATTAAACGTAGAACATTTAAATCACGGTTTCGGTGACCGTGCCATTTTAAAGGATGTCACTTTCCGCCTGTTAAAAGGCGAACATGTCGGATTCGTCGGTGCCAATGGCGAAGGAAAATCCACTTTTATGAACATCATTACCGGGAATCTTCAACCGGATGAGGGCAAAATCGAATGGGCCAAAAACATCCATGTCGGCTATCTTGACCAGCATGCCGTCCTCGAAAAAGGCCAGACCATCTATGATGTGTTAAAGAATGCTTTTTCCAGTCTCTTTTTACTCGAAGAAAAAATGAATCTCATCTGCGACAATATGGGTGATGCCACGCCGGAAGAGCTTGATGCCATGATGACAGAACTTGGTGAAATCCAGGATACCTTAGACTCCCATGATTTTTATATTATCGATACAAAAATCGAGGAAGTGGCGCGCGCACTTGGTCTGACAGATATCGGTCTGGAACGTGATGTCACGGAACTCTCCGGTGGACAGCGAACTAAGGTCCTGCTCGGCAAACTGCTTCTGGAAAAACCAGATATTCTATTGCTCGACGAGCCGACCAACTACCTGGACGAATCCCATATCGAATGGCTGAAACGCTACTTAAATGATTATGAAAATGCTTTTATCTTAATCTCACATGATATTCCGTTCCTCAACAGTGTTATCAACCTGATCTACCACATCGACAACGGTGAACTGACCCGCTATGTCGGCAACTATGACGATTTCATGCGTGTTTATGAGGTGAAAAAAGCGCAGCTTGAAGCAGCATACAAAAAGCAGCAGCAGGAAATCAGCGAACTGAAGGATTTCGTTGCCCGAAACAAGGCAAGAGTTGCGACAAGAAATATGGCGATGTCCCGCCAGAAAAAACTAGACAAGATGGATGTCATCGAACTGGCGCAGGAAAAACCAAAGCCGGAGTTCCAGTTCTTAGAAGCCCGCACTCCGGGGAAATTTATTTTTGAAACTACGGACCTTGTCATCGGCTACGATGAACCACTCTCCCGCCCATTAAATCTCGTGATGGAACGCGGACAGAAAATCGCTTTGGTCGGTGCGAACGGAATCGGTAAAACCACACTGCTAAAAAGCATTATGGGGTACATCAAGCCATACTCTGGCAAATCGCATCTGGGCGATTACCTGTACCCGGGCTATTTTGAACAGGAGAAAAAATACGAGACAAATATCACCTGTATCGAAGAAATCTGGGAAGAATTTCCATCCATGAGCCAGTATGAAGTACGTTCCGCTTTAGCAAAATGCGGACTGATGACCAAACATATTGAAAGTCTAATGAAAGTATTAAGTGGTGGGGAACAGGCAAAAGTACGTCTGTGCAAGCTCATCAACCATGAAACAAACCTGCTTCTTTTAGATGAGCCGACAAACCATCTTGACGTCGATGCCAAAGACGAATTAAAACGTGCACTCATGGCCTACAAGGGAAGTATCCTTCTTGTCTGCCATGAGCCTGAGTTCTATGAAGACATCGTAACGGATGTCTGGAATTGTGAGGAATGGACAACCAAAACTTTGTAATTGCTATGCAATTACTGCTTTTTGCCCTCTCCCGCAAAGTATTCTTTAACAAGTTTTACAACAACACCGGATAACAGGAATACTGCGATCAGGTTCGGGATAACCATAAGACCGTTAAACGTTTCTGCGATGCTCCACATGAGTCCTAAATTCATGGTTGCGCCGACAATGGCTACCAGCGCATATACAAGCATAAACAACTTGTTAGCGCGGGAGCCAAAAAGAAACTCAATACAACGGGTACCGTAAAGTCCCCAGCCAATAATCGTAGAAAATGCGAAACAGCACATCGCAATTGCTGTAAAAACAGATACCCATCCACCATATGCCGATGTAAATCCGCTGATGGTAAGCTCCGCTCCTGCTGCATCTCCATATCCGATAGAAACACCGCTGCACAAAATAACAAGCGCGGTCAATGTACAGATCACGATTGTATCCACGAACACTTCAGCGTAATGCATAAATTGTATCACAAAATCGGTAAAATAGTATTATATTTGTAAGTTTTTGGCGTACTTAAACGAAATCACATCTCTTAGTGTAGTTTTCTGATATGCCTGTTCTTTGTGCATAAATGAAACAATTTCATTTTTTGTCAACTTTCCAAGCTTTTCAATTACGATATCTAAAATCTTCTTATCATCATCTGATAATGTTAAAAATTTTTGTTTTCCCTTTAAAGAAAAATGATATGCGTTTGTCTCCCCCATATCAACTTCTTTGCAAGGTATATCTTTTAAATCTATAATCGAGTTATGCCCTACTGGAACAGCTCCCATCGGTAATGCCTGATACACCAATCCTGTAATTGCATACCCTCGTTTTTTGTAAGATAAAGCATCTGCATACCACATAAGTTTCACCAATTTAACCTTATAAAGATTTGTAACATTTTTTGATGCTGCAAAATATCGGATCACATCCACAACTTTGTCAAGTGCTAATGGTGTATTTCCATGATAAAGTTCATTATCCTGAAACTTTGCATAACTGGCCTGAATCGCTTTTCTCAAATAAGCATCCTGATCTTCTTCATACAAGTTGATTGCAGCTGAATGATACTTCTGATAAAATTCCATAGGCAAATTGTTTTTTGCATCACTTAATAAAGCTAAAAACCACTCCGGATCCTGATCAATTTTTTTCAAAATTGTATCATGTGCTTTATCTTGTACCTGATGACTCTCATATCTGGTAATTGTCTTTCCTCCCCAGCCAAGCAATATACACAAGTCCCTTTGACTTATATTATATTTTTCTCTTATTCCGATAATTTGTGTTGACGTTAAAAGACCTTCTTCTCTTCTGTATGCATCTTTAAGTTTTATATCATTTTCCTGCATCTGTTGCTCATCCATATACAGTTCATCTACTATATCACAATATAAATAGGACGCATCATACATAACTTTCACATTTTTAAAAGTCGTATACTCCCTGACAAGAACTGTTTTCACTTCATGTTCTTCCATGCAACACGTGCATAAACGCTTTTCACTTTTTATAGTCTTCATGTCCATGAAAGCACCTCCTATTTCTTTCTATACGGAAACATTTCTGGCATGAATGCCCTCCAATATAGGTATCAATTGATACCTATATCATATATTTCCATTGTGGCTTTGTCAATAGACATATCATACGATTTTAACAACCCATACATTGCTGCGCACCATGCAGTATCCGATCACAACTTTGATCAGCTCCGTCGCCTGCACCAAAAAGTAAACGCTTACAATTCCAAGCCCCGTATAATGTGCCAGCAAAAATGCTATCGGCACCACAATAATCCATGTAAACACGGAATCAAACAGAAACGTCACCAGCGTTTTTCCGCCCGAACGCAATGTAAAATACGAAGCATGACTGAACGAACAGAACGGCATAATGATTGCCGACACTGCAATAAAGCTTGTCGCCAGTGTCTTGATCTCCTCCGAAGTATTGTAAATAGATGGAAAAAAGCCTCCCACAAGAAGCATGATCAACGCCATGATCACACAACAGAATACACTGAACACAATCATTTTGTTGTCCGCATCTTTTGCCTCTTCCAACTGTCCTGCCCCCAGGTACTGTCCAACCACAATACTGATGCACGCACCAAGCTGTATGTAAACAATATTGAACAGATTCGTAATGGTCGTGGCAATATTCAGGCCCGCCACAACATCAAGTCCGCGCACCGAATAGCACTGCGTAACCGTTGTCATTCCTGCCGCCCACAGCACTTCATTCAGCATCAGCGGAAGTCCCTTGATGATAATTGTTTTCAACTCCTGCAAGGGAATACCAAATCCTGCATAAGCACCTTCCAGATATCTGTTCTGTTCCCGCTTCACATGTGCCCAGATGATAACGATTGCAGCCTCAATATAACGCGCCATCACGGTAGCGATTGCCGCTCCTTCCACACCAAGTTTCGGAATCGGACCTATGCCAAAGATCAACAGATAATCCAACAGCGCATTGCTTCCTACCGCAACAAAACTCGCGATCATCGGAACAAACGTCTGACCCGTCTCTTTGATATTCGTTGCGTACGCCTGATTGACCGCAAACGGAATCAGACCGATCATCATAATTGCCAGATACTTCTGTCCGTACTGCAAAGCAAGCTCCGTCGCACCGTTTCCGGCAGTATCCGTCAAATACAGTGAAATCAGATCCGCGCCCTTTGTCACAAACAATGCAATGGCCAGAATGGTCACCAAAAGTGCCGCATACAGCTTAAAGCGAAATGAATGCATATGTCCCTTATGATTGCCCTGACCGAAATACTGTGCACCAAAAATGCTTGCTGCAGACACCGCGCCAAAAATCGCAAGATTGTACACAAAAATCAACTGATTGACAATGGCAACTCCCGACATCTGCTCTGTTCCCAACTGTCCGACCATAATATTATCCAGAAAACTCACAAGATTTGTGATTGCATTCTGTAAGATCATCGGAACTGCAAGCAGCAGATATCTGCGATAAAAGCTGCGATCGCCGATGTATTTCTTTTTCCATTTTTCTTTTAATTTCATATGCTCCCCCTAATCAACTCATCTCATAATAGTGTGCATAAATTCCACCCTGCTTTAAAAGTTCCTCATGCGTTCCCCGCTCGGCGATTCCATTCTCCGCCACAACCAATATCTCGTCCGCATTCCGGATCGTAGAAAGTCTGTGCGCAATGGTAATCGTCGTCCGGTCTTTTGCCAGCTCCTCAAGGCTCTTCTGAATATAGCGCTCGCTTTCGTTATCAAGCGCGCTGGTTGCCTCGTCCAATATAAGAACCGGAGGATTCTTCAGGAACACCCGCGCAATTGAAATACGCTGCTTCTGTCCACCGGACAGGCGTGTGCCACGCTCTCCCACGAAGGTATCATATCCATCCGGCAGCTCCATAATGAAATCATGAATGTTCGCTTTGCGTGCGGCATCAACGATTTCCTCCATGGTCGCATCCGGTCTGCCGTATGCAATATTGTCCTTGATGCTGCCACAGAACAGATACACATCCTGCTGTACAAGACCAATCTGATTTCTCAGACTCTCAAGTGTCAGTTTTCTGACATCAATTCCGTCAATCGTAACCCGTCCACCTGTCACATCATAAAAGCGTGGCAACAGCGAACAGATCGTCGTCTTTCCACTTCCCGACGGACCGACTAATGCAATCGATTTTCCTGCCGGTATCTCAAAAGAAACATGTTCCAAAACCGGCGTATCATCATCGCTGTAATGGAAAGAAACATTCTCATAGCAGACATTGCCTTTTACATTAGACAAGGTCCGCGCATCTGCTGCATCCACAATTTCCGGCTCCGTCTCGACCACATCCAGGAATCGCCGAAAACCCGACAGGCCTTTCTGCATCATCTCCGTAAGCTCCACCAAAATCTGGATCGGGCTGATGAAAATGCCGATATACAGTGCATACATCGCCAGATCACCGACCGCCATCTTTCCATGTGCGATCAGCCATCCGCCAAACACCAGTGTCGTGAGATACATCATTCCCTGGAAGAACAGATTTCCACTCATAAAGCTTCCCATGCAACGATAGTTCGCGTCTTTGGAAACAAGAAATCCCTCATTGCTTTTATTAAATTTTTCCTGTTCAATACGTTCATTTGCAAACGACTGCACCACACGAATACCGGACAATGTATCCTGCAGACTGGAATTGATATCTCCTATTTTTCTGCGGTTGTCCATGAACGTCTCCTGCATTTTGCGGTTCTGCCCATAGGAAAAAATCAGCATAACAACTACGAGCACCAGCATCGGAATCGCCAGTCTCCAGTTGATCACAAACAAAAACAGGAACGATCCCACAATCTTGATCAGAGAAATAAAAAGATTCTCCGGGCCATGATGTGCCAATTCGGAAATATCGAACAGATCCGATACCAGCTTACTCATCATCTGTCCGGAATTATGCTGATCATAATAAGAAAACGAAAGCTTTTCATAATGGTCGAACAGCTCCTTGCGCATATCGCGCTCCATGCGCGCACCCATCATATGTCCCGCATATGTCACGTAATACTTGCAAAGTGTCTGTAGAACATATGCCGCAAAAAGCAACGCTGCAATCGGTCCTAACGCAGACAGAATCTGCTTCGCCTCTCCTACGAACAGCGTTTTCGTCAGCGAACGCAATATCTGTGGATATGCCAGATCCACAAGACTGATGATTGTTGCACATAATAAGTCTATAAAAAAGACTGCTTTGTACGGCCCGTAATATTTGATAAATTTCTTTAATGTATGCATTCTACACTCCTTTGTTGATTTGCCTATCTACTCCTCTTCGTCGTTTTGTGACGAGTCCTCAAATCCCTGTATCATAAATTGGTTCCACTTCGCATTCGTATTCTCAAGCTCATGCTTTTGCATGATCCGGTTCCGGTCGCTGAGAATCGCAAGCATCTCATCAGCGATTTCCTCCATCGGAAGCTTCCGGTAATGGGAAAGATAGCCGAGCATGCGCTGCGCGGTCCAGTCCGTGTTCAGGTTCAGGGAAACCTGCTCACAAAATTCCCTTGGGTAACCACGGTCGAGTAGTTTGTTGTATAATTCTATGCTTTTGGGTGTTCTGGGTTTCATATGTTCTCCTATTCTAAAAAATCATGTTCTTCTATTGAAATCAAACACTACAGTAATTCCACCAGAAACATCTCATACAGATCATCTTCCCCCTGCAACAGTGGAGAATTCTCCCCTCCACCATTCGTGGAACGCCGCATCGCCGCATAAGAATCCTCCCCTGCAGATATAAGGTCCATTGCCGAAAATGTACATCCGTTTTTCTGCGCAATGCGACAGAATGCAGTAACCGGATTGGAAACTGTTCTCGTGTCAAGTAAAGCCTGTGCCAGTGCCGGATTTAAACGGGCCTGCGCTTTCAAATTCTCCAGTTCATCGTATATATTCATAGGAGTCTCCTTTCTGAAATCCTACTTCCGTGTAAATTCTTCAAATTGATCCATAATATTCATAAAATTGCTTGCACTCACGCAATAATTCTTTTTTAATAACTTGTCAGCATTCACATTGGTGATAAGCTTCTTTGCCTTAAATGTCGCCGCTTCTGTATGTTTTTGGCTTTTCTCTACCTGTTTTCCTATATATACCTGCTCAATATCTCTACAAAACCAAACAAATTCATATCCATTTTCTTCACAATATTGTTTTGCATTTTTCAGGAAATTCTCATCCTCTGCATTCGTGTCAAAATTATCACAGTCAAAACAATATATTACCTTGGATTGGTTCTTCTTAGAAGCCGCCTTATATTGTGAAATCAAGCTTTGAATTTCTTTTTCCTTTTTCTTATAATTTCCCCGTCCATCCATATATACAGTGCTTAATTTTACGTGTGTTCGATCAAATGTATAAAAATGCTCAATCGAATCTTTAATATACATCCAGTCAGACTGACATTTCTTATTTGTCTCAACAACAAAAATAAACTGGCTCCCCACTATTCGTCCTCCTCACCTGTACCAAAAACTCCAATAAAGTCAATTGCATCCACATTAAATGGAGAGCCTTCTATCATACCGTTTCTGTATAATTTTGAAGGCGAATAGTTGCCATTTGTCTTCCATGGGTAAATCTGATGATCTTCTGATAAAAAGTCAATTGACTTTTTATGCTGCTTCAAAACATCCATCGGTCCAACATTGTGTGTTGTAAAACAGAGCTGCCCTTCTCCATATTCCATCAGATATTCCAACAATGCACACAAATAAACATCATGAAGGTTCGAATCAAATTCATCAATAAATACAATTCCACCGCGAACCATTTCTCTTATATACACAAATAATTTAATCAGCTTCTTAATTCCGGTGCTTTCAAATTCTGCATGAATTTTGTAGGAATCATACACCATAACCAAATCACACATCCAAAAATCACCATTTTCTTTTTTATCAATTTCTATGCCCATCAGATCTGATTTAAAAATATGGAGAAATTCATATAATTTATTGATTGTATCTACAAATTTTTCAAATTTTAGCTTTGTGATCATATTTCGGCTACTGAATATTACACTTATGTTTTCATTCTGTAACTCAAAAATATTACCTATCAATGAATACAGTTTTGCATTCTGTGAATCAGCATCATCACAAGAAAGAATAGTATTTTGGATCATATACGGTTTATGATCGTCAGATTCATCTAAGTACACATGTAACTTATGCCCTAAGGCAAATAGCATACCAACAGCATTCATTATTACTTGCGCCACTTTGTCTTTCCTGTAAAGGAAATAATTATCACTCCCTGCACATAACAATTTATCATAAATTAATGCAGACACAGATCCTGTGGACAACAAATTCATTGTCTTATTTCTAATTTCAGCCACAAATCCATTCTCTTCTTCCGATCCATAAATAAAGATGATTTCTCCATCACAAACTTCATATATTTTTTCCAAAGAACTGCTCTTTAATGTTGCTTTTTTCCCTTTCAGACATTCCTGTGCTATCGTAAATTTACCTGTTTTATTTTTTGACAAAGTGATTTCATACTGATAAAGAAGCAACTCTCCACCACTCTTTGCCATAAACTCTGCTTCCAGCGAAAGTTTCCCGACTTTCTTGTTGACAATTGCGTCTAAATGGTTCTGTGTAATTGGATTATTCAAATACCCTGTATCAATAATAAGATTACGCAAAATCTCCACGGAAGTCACAATTCCAGACTTACCGGATCCATTCATACCATAAATTCCCTTAATGTTATATTCCTGTGTGTCCGGCTCCTTATTGATTGTCTTCTTATAAAAAGACAACGAAACCGTTTTATCCAAAGTCTTAATCCCCTTAACGGAATAATTTGTTAAATAAATATCCTTCATTCTGGCAGCCCTCCATCTTTGTTTCCAATATAGCACAAAAGGATAGAAAAATAAATACAAAATGTATTTTTCTATCCTTTATAATCATAATTCTTTAAACTTCGCCTGCATCGTTGGATTATTTTTGGTAAGCTTCTTTACACTGACTTCATCCACCTTATTGTTTGCAATTCTAAGCTGATTATCAGATCCAAGAAGTTCCTTCTTGACCTTCTGCAAATGGTCAATGGTCTTATCGATTTCATCAATGGCTTTATCAAAATGAGTATGCGCAATATTATAGTTTCTGCTAAAATCATTTTTAAACTGCATTAAGCTGTCTTCAAAATTGGAAATATCAATATCCTGATTTCGAATCACTTCCAGCTCCTGCTTATAGACCAGCGCGTTCATGGCAGCATTCCGAAGCAACGTAATCATCGGAATAAAACATTGTGGACGCACAACATACATTTTATCGTATTTATAAGAAACATCTACGATTCCGCCGTTGTATAGCTCACTGTCTGCTTCGAGCAGCGATACCAGGACTGCATACTCGCACTTTTTCTCTCTCCTGTCTTTGTCCAGTTCCTTGAAAAAATCCTCGTTTTTATGCTTCGTCGCAGTCTCATCCATCTCATTTTTCATTTCAAACATGATGGAAATAATTTCTACACCATTTTCATCACATTCGCGGTAGATATAATCGCCCTTGCTGCCGCTTCTTGCGTCGTTATCCTTCTCAAAATAAGCGTTTCTGAATGCAGTGGCTCTCAGCTGATTAAACTGGATCTCACAATGCTGCTCTAACGTCTCTCCGACCATCTTGGTTGACATACGTGTCTTCAGATCTTTATAATATGCAATTTCATCATCCTTTTGCGTCAGAAGGAACTGTGCCCGATCCTTCTCCTGCGTGAGTTTTCCCTCAAGATCGCGCTTTTCATCTTCCACCTTTTTTACAGCTTCCATTACCGCAATCTTCTTTTTATCTTCACTGCTGTTTAGATCATTTTGTAAAGAAGTAACTTTCGCTTCCTCTTTTTTCAATCGCTCCTGCAATTTCTTAATCTCTTTTTCGTATGCCTCGCGATCCTTCGTCTTAATCTCATTTTCTTTTGCTTCAAGCTCAAGTTCATGTTTCTCACGCATGTGCTCTTCCATTTCGGACACTCGTGACTTCAAATCCTTCTGAAATTCTTTATCTCTGATCTGCTGAATGATAGAACTAACCTCTGTATCATCCACAGTAAATGCCTGTCCACAATGCGGACATTTTAATTCTGCCATATACTGTCCTCCCATTGAACATCAGCCCATGCAAAATTTGCTTTCAGCAAATGGGCTGATGATTGTAATGCATCAAAGATGCATTGCCCCTACATATCAAGTTTTCACAGAAAACTTGATACAATTTTAAAGTGATCTTATGCCTACCGGCCCACAACTATCCGGAATACCTGTTCCGCCGTAAAACGCATGTTTTCATATGCAATCTCTTCACGCATGGCATCTTCCAGCGAAAGCACGCCCGGAAGAATGGAAAATACACCATCCACCAGCGGCTTGTCCTTCTGTAAAGTATGTGCACCTTCCGGTTCAACGCTGCCTGCCAGCACAAATACCTTGCAGCCATGTGCTTTTGCACGGCGTGCGATACCGACAGGAGCTTTTCCCATCGCGGTCTGTCCGTCAAAACGCCCCTCTCCGGTTACAACGATATCGGCATCCTGCAACTGTTCCTCCGGCAATACCGCATCCAATACTATATCCACGCCCGGCCGCAAACAGCCCTGCAGATACGCTGCAAACGCAAATCCAAGTCCTCCTGCCGCCCCGGCACCCGGCTGGTCGCGAAAATCTTTGCCAAGTGCTTCCGCAGAAATATCTGCCAGATGCCAAAGTGCAGCATCCAGCTTTAAAACCATATCGGAATCCGCACCTTTTTGCGGAGCAAAAATAATACTTGCCCCCTGCGGACCACACAACGGGTTGGTCACGTCGCAGGCAATTGCAAAGTGACTTTCGGCAAGACGCGGATCAAGTTCCGAACAGTCAATCGATGCAAGTTCCGGCAGTTCACAGGCTCCCGGCGCGATATCTGTTCCGTCTGCTTTGCGGAAATGACAGCCAAGTGCATGCAGCATACCGGTACCTCCATCGTTTGTCGCACTGCCGCCGATTCCAATGATAAAATTCCGGCACCCCTGATCCAGCGCATGGCGGATAAGTTCCCCCACACCGTAGGTTGTCATTTTCATCGGATTGCGCGCCTCTGGCGGAACAAGAGGAAGCCCGGCGGCCTCCGCCATCTCGATCACAGCTGTCTGATCCGGCAGAATTCCATAAGTTGCCTCCACCGGCTGACCGAGCGGACCGGTAACCGGAATCGTCACATATTTTCCCTTAAGACCGGATACCAGAGCAGCCACGGTTCCTTCTCCACCGTCTGCCACCGGCTTGACGGATACAGTCGCGTCCGGCAGCGCACGGAGAATTCCCTGCTCTGCGGCGGTGCCTGCTTGAAGGGAGGTAAGGCTGCCTTTAAAAGAATCAATTGCTACAATAATATTCATAAAAACTCCTTTTGAGGTTGTTATCTTTCGCTAAATTTATATGAACCAATACCTCCTAAAAATATTACCCCATTCCTATATATCTAGGTAATTCTACCACCACTTAATCAGCTTCCCATCAATTTTTATAAAGATCTTACAATAATTTTTTCATAGCTATCCTCTTTTCTGAAAAGTAAAAACATTCTCCTTAAAATCAATCATTTACTTTCATAATTATAACTAATAAGAAAATTAGACATATCCCCATAATAATGATTACATCTATTATAGAAGCACACATCAGCGCAAAAATATCTCTCGTCCATTTTTGTATTATTGTTAACACAATCATAACACTCATTGCTATCAATATATGAAAACAACAACTCAAAAAACTAATCAAAATAGTTTTATAATGACCCGTTTTTTTCAACATATCAATATATTTATTACTATTTAAAGCCAAAAGAATTGAAACTGCAGTAATCATAAATCCTAAGCATGTAGCCCATACCCCTATTAGCGTATTACATATTCCCAACCCGACATCACTACCTAATATTTTTTTGTTTCCAACCAAGTTTTCGATTATCAAAAAACATATTACCGATATAATAAGCGGAAAAATATTAATAAATATACGATCTTTTTTTATAGCTGAAGATGGATTTTGCATAAAGATTCCTCCTTCATTGCATTACAATACTTTTCAACATTACTTCCAAAATAAGCTACAATTGATGCATACATTTCTTCAGAATCTATCATTCGATCCGATGTTTTTGCTAAAATAACTTTTCCAACAAATTTATCCGTTAACAAATCAACTGCGTTACCTATACCACTTTGACTTACATTTAACTTTTGAATGTCTTCTCTGTAATTTGTTAGCAAGTCTTTGATTTCATCAAATGTAATTGGTAACTGAAATCCAGTATTCTTATTCTTTTTAGTTTTCCTTCTTTTCAAAACTACTTCCATTGTATCTGAATCAGGAACAGTTGATTGAATCACTCTAAAAATACTCTTTTTCGAAAGCACATTGTTATATGCCTCAGAATTTGTTGCTACCGCAAAATCAAATAAAGAAAACGATTCGTCTTGAATCAATTTTGAGTACACATCATAATTTAATTTAGCGCGACATGTTGACATTACATCACTATTAGTTTGCTTAATCATATATTCCGTTACAGAAGTTGCACGTGCGCCATTATTATTATATTCAGCTCCAAGAATTCCATACTTAACAAAAAATACACAATGTGTCACCTCTGCAATATTTTGATCTGCATCAATGTAGTTTCCAAGTCCTTCAAGTTTCCCATCTTTCTCAATATATGGCAGTGCATTTTCTCTACATAATACTATTCGAAATCTAATACTACTTTCTTCGACAGCATCTACAATAATAAATTCTTCTCCTTGGGAAGTTTTTACAATAAAATCCTTATAAGAATCTGCCTTTTTTTGTTTTTCAAATATATTACATAAAAACTTAATAATTTTTTCAGAAGATTTGTCTCTTTTTATCTCATTTAATTCATTTGAATTAGAATATGTAAACCATTCATAATAGTAAATACTACGCTTAATCTGATCTGTCTTCACCTATCATTGCCTCCTATAATTTGACATTTATTTATACATTGAGCACTTGTCATTCAAATTTTCTAGTTAATTTCTGCCGGAATCCATTTCCCAGACTTATGCTTCAATATCCATATCTTTCGAATATTTTCTTTTGGCACATCAAAGTCTCTTTTCAAAAAGATAATAGGATTATCCATTGGAAGAAATGGCTTCCTTTTCATTTCGAAATACGAAAGAGCATTAATTACATATCTTAACAAAATACTTGTTTTTCTATAAGCAGAAATTTCATCAGAAAAGCCTTGTATATCCACCTTATCCAATGGAATTTCAAAAGATACATAGTAATTAGAGCAATTCTCTGCGTAATCATCTGCAATTTCAATTTTATCATAATAATTAGCCAAACTTTTTAAAAATTCCGGCGAGCCTAACCATCCCTTTATTTTTTCTTCAACAAATTCGTCAACAAAAAGGTACCCATTCACGTTGAAATCATTATATGTATCAGGACCGCCAAGCCTCATTTTCAAATTTGTTCCAAGCTTACTTTCCACATCAACAATTATTTTATTTCTACTCATTATAATTTGGCTTTCGTTAAACGAAAATGAAAATCCCCATTTTTCCAAATACCTAGACAATAAAGTTTTTTCTACTAATGCATGAGGCAATGTCATTAGGCCTTCCTGCCATATACTTTCTTCACATTCTCTCGGTGTAATGTGATGCACAATAAGGCTATCAATTATCTTAGGCTCTTTATCATACATAATTTCCTTTAAATCCATCTGTTCAATACTATATTCATCATAATGGCAGTCTACAATTTTTTTTGCATTTTCTACAATAAATCTTTTGATATCTTCAACATGGACTCCCACTATTTCAGCAACTGATGCATACATCTCATGCTTTCCCAAAGTATTTAAGTACATCTCTTCTCCATTTCTCAGCAGGCACATATTCAATAATGTTCTCTGGTTTTACTATCATATTTGGCTTCATATATGCATATATTTGTGTTGTGGAATTACTAAAAGCACTTTCAATCGCTCTCCTCATTAATATTTTTTTTAATATACACCAATTTTCTTGTCGATCCTTATAGTATTCTCTCTCATTCCCATAAAAGGTAAAATATGCAAAATCCTTTAGTTTACTTTTATATTTCACAACATAAGCTTTTGTCAATTGCTTCCATTTTTTATCAATCTCCCTTGTCACATCATTCAAAGATGATAACGTATAGAGAAATTCTGGCGCGTTATGAATAGTTGAATAATCATAAATATCCATACAAAATAGAAATGCGTTGATTTGAAAATCAAAATATAATTTATGCCCAATCTTGTGTAATTGCTCTTTTTTCTTTGAAATCACATCTAAATTTCTAGACTTTTCATAATCCACATCATAAGCAATTCCATTTACAAACATTAGCTTACTTTCAATATCAAAACTTATATTATTTTCCTTTAAAAACTTACAAAGAGCAGTATCATTACTTAATACCCACTGTAAATTATGTAATCCGTTTTTCTTTATCTCTGCACATTTATCCTTACATGTAGTAACATGAAATGCCACTATCTCTATATTTTCAACATCTAATTTTTCAATTTTTGAACGATATTAATCATAAAATATATCAAAATTGCTATGACATTCCATAACATAAGCTTCAATTAGTTTTCCTTGCCCTATCTGCAATACTTCATGTAACCAATAATATGATGCATCAGGATTCGTAAGATCATAATACATGCTCTACCTTCTTTCAACGCCATTATCATTTCATTGTTCTTAATTTTATAGTACATGACATCATTTATTTTTCCCAACAAAAAACTTTTATATTTTTAAGTAACTGTACAATTCATTAAAGATCTTATATATATCCAATTTGTTCTTATTCTCCGTCTACTTCAATATATTTTAGAAAAATTCCTCTTGCAACAAATCATCAACATTCATATTAGTATCTGTTGCAAGAGCCAAATTATCTATATATTCATCAAAAGAATCTGTAACCAAACTATCCCATAATCCATACGCTTTGAGTTTTTCAGCAATTTTACTTACAGGAATTCTTGTAGCAAATATTTCGTTAAATTTTGTTGTCAATGCCTGGACCATCATTTTTCCATATGTATCTACGATCCATTGGCATATGGAGCCCAAATTAAGTTCACCACTATCTTTGCACAAAATAATCCCCCCGGCTACTTGCAAGGAAAAAACATTTGGTTGTTGCAACTTCTAAATTCAACAAAAAATCGGGATTACTATCTTTAGGGAAATCTGCCACCCCATACAAACACCAGTTAAATGCCTGCAAAATAGTCGTTTTTCCAAAAGTATTATCTCCCAACAATACTGTTACATTTTTCTCGGTATCTATAGAAAATTCTAACGTTTGTTTTCCTTTAAACTGTCTAAAGTTATTTAATGTTATACTTTTGATTAACATCTACTCTGTACCTCCTACTCAGCATTTTTTTCAATGATTTTTCTGACATTTTTTACCATATCTTGAGTTGTAAATTCACCCGTTTTGATATTTTCTCTTTCCGCGGAAATAATCAATTTTTTCATTTGATTTAATTTTTGCTCATTAATATCAACTTTTTTAATTTCGTCAGATAACATCTCCATTTACCTCCTCATTCTTCAATTCGTCTTCCGTTATACCAAAACTATGCTTTAAATCATAAATTAAATCATATGTTTCTGACGGATTTTCGGCAATCTCTGCAAAATCCAACATACGAATAATTTCTCTCTTAACAAGCCCTTTAGTCGAATTTATTATCTCTTGACTTTGAAACCCTAATTCATCCACCGGAAAGGGAAGTGTAATAAAATCAAAGATTACTGCGTAATCTTTACCAGGAAATTTTCTCAATACTCTTCCTCTTCTTTGAATGTACTCCTTTGGATTTGTACTACTTGCCAAAATAAATGCCGTCTTAATACTTGGTATGTTTACACCTTCGTCTAGACATTTAATTGCTACTAACGCTTGAAGCATGTCACCTTCCGCGAATGCAGCCCTTATTTGTGCACGTTCTTGCGAAGACTCTTGAGAAGTAAATCTACCTACTCTCATTCCCAGATCATTTCCCAGCATACTCGTAACTAAATCTATTTGTCGGGTTCCAAAATCCAATTCATCTGCATCGACTTCTTTTATTGTAGTAGCTCCACAGTATACCAACAAATGTTTATCATCTTTAAATGGTTCAATTTGTTTTTTTAATTCTGGCAACTTTCCTCTTGTTCCCGCAACCACACGTGATCTTTTTATTAGAAGTTGTTTAGCATATTCAGACAGAACTCTCTTCCCACCCTTTTTTGAAATTGCAGTTACCAATTGATGGGTCAAATTAATGTATTCTTCCAATTCATCCTCATCTAAATATGTAAGTATCGGATAATAAAAATATCTGGTAAGCATCTGGTTTTCAATTGCTTCTTTTAAAGAATACTCTATACATTTTTCACCAAAATAATCTGTAAGTGCTGTCGTACCTGTCTCATCATTATGTCTATCAATGGTTGCTGATAAAGCTAAATCTGATATGCACTTGTCTCTACACCCTCCGCATTCTCCTTTTGAATTCCATGATGCCCCTCTGCTGTTTCCTTGTACATTCTAACATTCCGCAAAAATAGATCTCGTATTTTATCATCCCAATCCTCTAATCGAAGATCCGTAGATAGTTTTGCCAAACGACAAATGGTTGCATCATCATCATTTGAGATATTTTTAAATAATCCTAAACATCTATCCGTTCCATCTGCGAACAGTTGTTCAAAAGCACTTTGATCTATACTTTCACACCAATCTTTTATTACAGACGATAATGACATTCTATGTACCTGCGAAGCCAAATCTTGCATTATAAAAATTTTCTTTATTTCATCTCTCAAAACATTCTTCACTTTTGAAAGATAACTGTCATAATACTCTTTTGCTGAGGTAACATTATCTGCAAGAGATTCATGAAATTCATTTAATCCAAATACCTTTGGAAGTTTCTCAAAAAGCAATTCATTTCCATTAACATTCTGCTTAAGAAGCTTCATCATTTCTTGATAATCTTTTCTCAGCTTGCCACCATCTGGAGTTTTCTTGCTATCCTTAGCATACTTAGGTAGTGACATATACCAACGGTGCATAGCTGTCACAACATAATCATATGAGTTTATATTTTTTTCAGCTTCTACGACATAATCATCAAACGCTTCTGCAAGAATATTTATAAAGTTTTCTTTTTCCGGGTTCCAATCAAGGTATGAAATATAAAATTGCTCTGGCTTTGAATTCACCTGTAACAATGTGTCTGCATTAAGCAGTACCTGTCCTGCCAGATCAGAAATTACAACTTCTCGTTTATACTCATGTAATACTACAGCAATATAAATCGGTATAAGCCCCTTTCGCAAACCTATATGGTATTCTGGCGAAAGCAATCTGTTATATAACTCTCCAAACGAAAGTTTTCCTGCCTGTCTTGTTTCTATAACAAATCCTTCAATAGTTGCAAGCAAAACATCTATGTTTGGAACAACATCTGGTCTGAGATTTAATTGTGGAATACCATTACGCTCTTCCAAAATACCAGTCCTTACTAAGGTACTTCTCATAATAGAAACTTCTTGTCCATAACCTGTGAACCCAAGATTTGTTTCTAACTCATTTCGAAGTAATGCAGCTATTATCTTTGTCCTACTATTATTTGCAATTGAAGTAATCTCATTTCTATTCATTGCTTCATTGTTGATTACAGGTGTTAACGCAAATACCTCATCACATATTCTTGACATTAATTCTGTCAATTCAGCTTTTCTTTTTATATTCAGCATCTTACCGCAGAAGATATATTCTGACTTATACTCTTCAGGTCTTGTATATCCTCTCATGAAAAGACTGATTACTTCACGTAAATCCTCATATATCACTTCATATTCTTCAAACAAAATCTTATCATCATTTGCCTCATCTCTTAATTGAAAAACAGCGTTAAATTCCCTAACAATACTTTCAATTTCTTTGTAATGTTTTGGAATAACAAATATCTGCTGTCTACATTCTTTACTTGTATTTAGCACTACTTTTTTTATTTGTTCAATCGCCTCTTCGCTATGTGGAATGATTCCATAAATCACACCGTCTGCTTCAATAGGTTCACTTTTTTTATTCCAATCGATATCATCTGTTATCTCATCTTCATCAATAAACTCAAAAGAAAAATATCTCGTCATATCTCTATCATTGTTATATCTAGATGGATACATATAATTATCAAAGTTAGAATTATTCAACGTCTCTTTGATAGTGGCTCTGTTTTTCTGTAACTCAATCAAATCATTAATTTTCTTTCGCACATCAACACCGGATGTCTGCTTTAATCTCAAAAAATTATTACTTCTTTTCAGGTAAATAACATATTTCTGCTCTATTAAATCATCTATTGCTCTATTAACCTCAGTAACTTCATATCTGGCTGAATAAATACTAATCAGTTCATCTTTCGATGGTTGTAATTTTTCAAATTGTTCTAAAATGTAAATTAATGATAATGTTTTTACAATTTTACTTTCCAAAGAAGATGGATCAAGCCTCTCCAGTATTACCTCTGTCAAACGATAATTTTCATGAATACTTCCACTATATACTTCCTTTTTAAAAAGAGGCTCAAAATAATCATATATTATATCCGGTGTAATAAGATCAAATCTATCATCGTTGTATTTATCAAGAAATGCTGGTAATGTTGACGTCCCTGGTGCAGAAATAAATGTAAATAAAGTTCTCTCGTTCTGAGCTACACGTTCAGAAAGCCTTGGCAAAATAAAAGTTGACACAGGATGTAAAGGATAACATCCATAGATGATCCTCTCTATTATTTCATTCTTCAATTCACTAAATATATTGTGCTTTTGATATCTAATAACAATATCCTCAAAACTTGACTTATACTCTTCACAAAACCTTTCCCATAAACCCTTTTTCTTATAAATTGCAGATTCTACGATTTCATATGTTTGAGTAAAATTATTGTTCAAATGTATGTGTTTAAATCTTTCGGAAACCCCACGCCATCCATCTACTTTTTGTTTTGGAAGTTTGTCAATATAATTTGCAATTTCCTTGTGTGATATTAGCATCAAATGCAACTGAAGTTCTCCACTTCTATTACATTTTTCAGCAAAGTCTTGAAGCATCTTAGTATCACTAACAGAAGCATCTGTAATATTGGTTTCTAAATACTTGCTAAACTCATCATAAATAACATATATTCCTGTGTATCCTTGTGACTTTAACCCTTTGACCGCCTCCTCATACAAATCAATGACATCAAATCCAATAAATGGATTAAAGTAATTTCCTGCCGTTAATTTAGGATAAATCTTTTCAAATTTTTCATATGATTTAATATTATAATTCTGCAATTGTTCAATAAATATATTTACTGGACAATCTATTTCTTTTTTTAGTTTTTCAAATGTATCTGGAAATTCATTTTCCCATCGTTCAATCACATTTACTGCTGCTTTATAATTTGTCTCGGGCATTGCATTCAATAATCCATTCATTGATAAAGTTCTATGCAAAGCCAAAAGAAATGCCTGTGACAAACTTGTATTGCTTCCAGTTATGATTACTGGCAATATTTTATTCTTTGACTCATAATAATTTTGTATACACTGATAAAGCCTTGGATTTTCTTTTATCCTTGGCATAGCTTTCTTAAATAGTCCCAAATCTCTCTTCATGAGCATTGCTAAAATGCTCAGTACAATATGAGACTTTCCCTTTCCATATGCGCCTACTAATACACGAGCTCTTTCATTTGAAGCAGGATTTGTACTTAAGAGGACTTCTTCCAAAAGTTCTAGTGCAGACCTAGTAGGTATAAAATTTTTCAACTTATCATCATTATTTAAATCGTACCCTATGTTAACAGAATACTGAAAACCGGACGCTACTGATATTATTTTGCTCATGGCACGCTTATTCTCCTTCGGTAATTGACTGGTAATATCTTTTTACACACTCAATAAATGTTAACTGCTGATTAAGATTAATTACATCTAATCCAGCTGTTCTTATTATCTTAATCATTCCCATATTCTCGATATCATGAAGAATATCTAACATAGTTATTGCGTCTAAATTAAAAACTTTTCCAATATTACACTGACACATAAGAAGTTCATTTAATCCTATTTCCCTTCTTCCTTGTGCTTGATCTTGAATAACCGACAATACAACCCACGGATTAAAAGATTTTGCTGAAGGTATTGCTTTTTTAAAAGTTCTTTTTTTCTTATTTGCAATATCAATCAGCCCCAACTCTCCAAATGGACAATCTATATTATTTTCAGGCGATATCTTATCCGAGTTTGTTTTATATCGAGGCAAATATGTGTTAACTATACATGTAAAATCGTCATTTAAAGAACGAATTGCAACCGTTGTATTTCCCTCTGACATTGAAACATAGTTTTGAATTTCTTGTACAAACTCTTCCTTTGTAAATTCGGACATATTAAATTCATTAAAGAAGAAATACCAAGAAGTTGCATCATTCTTCCTTTTTGCCAATTGATACTGTAACAAATACAAAGTTCCTAGTTCTTCTATATACCTGTCGCTATCATAAACAGCCTGTCCAAACTCAGTTAACGTTTGAACTCTTCTTCCAGCGGTTGGCTCTTCGGTTAATCCAACTACCTGTAACCAATAACGTAGTGCTTTAACCATATTTGTTCCAATTCCTAATATGTCCATAGGATTTTCATTTTTATCAATAAATAAATCTGGCTTGGCAACTATTCGTTCCATGCCTTTGCTAAGCCATCCCTTCCTTATGAAAAACGTGTCATGTGCACGAAACCTCATTGCCATATTCATATCCTCCTAGTTACTACTTTGTTCTTAAATACTTATCCATTGTGCATCCACCATCCAAATATTTTGCTGTCATACACATCTTACAATGAACACATTTGTCAGGATCAATATAATATCCATCTTCGGATATTGAAATTGCTCCAGCCCTACATATTGATTCACATTTGAGACATTTTCTACATGCATTATACTTACGAATCTGATATCCAACCATTCTTTGTAAATCATCGTGATCTTGTACATTCATTGTTCGAATCTTAACAGCATATTCATAATCATCTTGATTAAATGGTTGAATTGAAAGAATAGGTACATTTGTTCTTGAATCCAATACTATTACTTCATGTAATAATTTTTTTCCAAGTTCAGGCGCAACTCTTCCAAACGGAACAAACATCCCAACTAACTCATCATCAAATGGCCTGACTAAGCGATAAATTTTTGCATGTTCCTCTGTAGTACAATTCGTAAATTTTATTTTTACATCCCCAGCTGCCGGAAGACCATTTCCGCCTTGTCTCGCCTTCCACTTTCCTGTATCAACATAAACTTCTGCATCTTCCTTGCCTATCTTTTTAGCAAAATCAATCAAAAAATTTCTCCATTTCTTTGACTGTTCAGGCATATATATCCGAGACAAAAATTGTGCTCGTTGGTTATTGTTCGGACAACACCAACATCCAACTCGATCATACCCTAGTCTATAGGCATCATTAAAATCTACATTCTCAGATAGCATATACAACCATATGTCAATATCTTTCCAAAAGAAAATCGGTGACGCTACCGTCTGTTGTTGAATTTTCACTGATTCTGCTGCATCTTCAACTCGATTATATTTGCTTCTACTTACTGATTCAAATTTTCTAATTCCATAGAATGTTAATATTTGCTGATTTCTATACAAACTATTAATAACCCTAGTTATCGGTCCTGTCTTAAACATCGAGCAACACCATCTCATCATACGTGCTGGTGGACCAATATCCTCACATACATCATAAAAAACTTGTTCTTCATTCTTTGCTGTTAGAAAAATTGCCTGCGGATGGTTTGCTCTATATCGCTCAGCATATACTACTGTGCTTGGGAACTCAAGTGTTGTATTGCCAAAAATATGTACTAAGCTTGGATTGCTTAATGCTTTAACAACAACATCTGCAGTAACAGTAGAATCCTTTCCACCAGAAAAAGATAACACAATCTTTTCTTCATCAAATTCTGATGCTGTTTTACGCACAAATTCAAATGCTTCATCTTTTAAATAGTCCAACCGACCTTTGTTTGCCAATATAAAATTTGAAATGTGCTTATTAAATGCATCATAACTATTTTCAAGTTTATTTTTTTCAATTTCTTTTATTAAGTAATCTGTATCCGCTGTCTGAAAAGTTTTGCTTGAGATAGCAACACTTTCTCCGTCAATATAATATCTGCTATTTGCTGACCAAACTGACTTTTCAATATAGTCATGCGGTTTCTTTCCTAACAATAATTCAAGTAATAATCGTTCTTCTGGAAAAACCGGTCTTAAATCGGCAGCTATATATTTCGTTTGTTTACCACAAATCGGACAAATGCCTCTATCAGCTTGACTAACATTTTGGATTACCGGTGTTTTGCACTCTTCACACCAATATACTTCTACTGGTATATCTTCCGCTGTAATCCCGCCACAAATAGGACATATATCTTCATTTGTCTCAATATTGCAGTTTTTACACCACATATTCTTACCTCATCTTTCTAGTTGTAGCTATTGATAGCTAATTATATCATTAGCACTACATCCTAGGAAATTACATATTTTTTCTAATACTTTATTAGATACCGGCTCACCTTTACCCATTTTTGCAACAGTCGCAGAACTCAGTCCTACCTGTTCAACCAGATCTTGTTTCTGTAGTTCTTTCTCTAATAGTAATTTCCATAACCCCATATATGATACAGTCATATTTTATCCTCTCTTTATAATCAATTACGGCTCTGATACTCTTAAATTATATCATCCTGTTGGCAATCTTTCCACAGAATTCTTTAGTTTTATAAAGATTTTCTTTAATCTCATTTAAGAATCGTCTCTAAAAAATGAATCAATTGTTCAAAATAATAAAACATTATAAAAATATGACAGATATCAAAAGCTATTCCACTATAAATGTTGCAAATATCTTTGTTCTTTTCAAATCTTCATTTATCTCAATAAAAGAATTAGTTAATAAAGGAAAAACAAATGCTACAACTGCGGATACCATCATTTTTAAGTTTTCTGATATTTTGAAATTATTAGTTTGAAAATATTCTATATATAACCATAATTGTTTTATTTTTTCTCTCACATTTCATTCGCTAGTATGTCTATTATCATTATACTCCCCTTTCTCCTTCATTTCCACAAATACATTATTTTTCTAGACATTTTTCGACTCCTTATCTCTCCTGCGATGCAGCGCATCTTTACCAGTCCTCCCCAGTCTCGTCCATCGCATCATCCACCCCATCCGCATAATCACTGTCGCTATCATATCGGTCATAATCATAATCACCGTCCATGTAGATATCGTCATATCCGTCATCATACGAATCATAGGTGCTTTTTCCGGAACTGTTCTTCTTTGTGTCGTTGTTATAACTACGATTCGTACTTTCCGAATTACCCGCAGAAGAACTGTCGGAAGACTTGCTATCATAGGTAGAACTTCCGTATGAAGAGTATCTACTTCCAGACGATTCATGAAGATAACAATAGTTGCTACCACTTGCCTGTTTGTTATCACATCCTGTCTTTATGCACTTTGGTTCGCTGGCTTCCCCGACGCTGCCGATCACATAAAGGATACCGATGATTACCAAAAATATTACAGCGCTCTGTCCAAATGAATTTTTACTCATATAACTCCGTCTCCTTGTTTATATCACAATTATCTATCCACCCTATTTTACCGAACAACATATCGCAATCAGAATAAGTATTGCAATAGCAATTACCAGCAAAACAGGCTGCGTAAATAACCATGCCACCAGAAATAACAATACACATCCTCCTACAAACTTGCCTATTGCAGCTATTCCTGAATAATCTCCGTTGCAAGCTGCTAATATTGCTCCAACAACAAACAATAAAAGGAATGCTAATATATGCATATATGCTACCTCCATTTCCAGAACCAAACAACATCGTAAATAAATAGAGCCACCCCAAAAGCTTTTTGCTTTCTCAGGATGACTCCATTATGCCAAATTACAAGTCCATAAATCTCCACTTGTAATTCGAATCTTTGTTCTATTTTTCTCGATACTGCTCTGCCAATCGTTTGATTTCTTCGTTTACCTCATGCACCAGATTTTCCGGTCCGATGATTTTTGCTCCGCTTCCTAATGCCATGACCCAATGCACAAAATGTTTGCTTGCAGCGACTTTTACCGCTACTTTAAAATGCTCGTCATCAACTCTGCTCATCCGCACTTCCTTGCCGAACCGATCGATCATCACTCCCGCCAGGCTGTTTTCACACAATATTTCTACGGTCTGTTCTTCTCCGTCAAACATGTTGAACATCTTTTTCGCGTAGGCTGCCATGTCCACTTCTTTGAATTTCTGCCTGCCCTCGCGTCTGGTGGATTCCACTTTGATCTTAAGCATTTTGTCCACGCGGTAATGTTTGATTCTATCTGCTTTTGCATCATAGCCTACCAGATAGTAATTCTCATCATCCCACGATAAGCCCCACGGGCTGATTACATAGCGTTCGCCATTTCTTCGCAGTTCCGGTTCTTTTTGCACATTCCACTGAAAATACCAGAAGGAAATCTGAAGATTCTGAGAAATCGCGTTATGGATTGCATCGACATTTTCCATGATGTCATTGTTCATTGCTTTGACGCGCCCTGCGACATATACCTGACGCTGCAACATGGAAGCCTGCGGTTTACTTGCCAGACGCTCGATTTTCTGAATAAGTTCATTGGATTTTTGCTCGGTGATAAACTTTGCCGACGCAACCGAATCCACAAGAAGTTTCAACTCCGCCAGTTCAAAATCGCGATTGATCACCTGATAGTGAGAAGTTCTTCCATACTGTGTTTTCTTAATTTTGATGCCGAAATCATTCAGCTGCGCAATATCATCATACAGGCTTTTCCGTTCTGCCGTCACATTGTAAGCTGCCAGTTTGTCTATGATGTCCTGCAAGGTAATGTCATTTTTTGCGTCCGTGTACTCAAGCAATATTTTTGCAAGATATAAGATCTTTAATTTCTGATTGCTTCTCGGTCCCCGTCTTTGCTTTTCTTCCGGAGCGGATAATTCATCGGGCATAGTTATACCTCCACAAGCATTGTGTTCACCGCTTCATTATATTCTTCTTCCGAATATATTGTTAAAATTTTTTCTTTGGTCAATCCAAGTGAAATCATATTTTGAATTGCTTCGATTCGTTCGGCCTTTCGACCTTCGGCACGACCCTCGACACGGCCTTTTGCCTCTCCTAATTCGCGTAATCGCTCTGATTCAAGTTGCAAAATTTTTCCACCCATAAGATCACCTAACCTTTCTCTTACTTTTTCATTTTCCTTTGGAATGATATGATCTGCAATCTTTTCGATAAGTGTAATTAAATCGATATAAAGCGAGGATTTCTTATCATCCATACATTGCTCCAAGGCATCACTGATTTTTTGATAGTCGGCTAATAATTGTTCCAGCTTTTTATTGTTACTCCCTGAACTTTTCAGGAAACTTTCGTAGCGCAAAATATGATATGGAAGCAGTATTAACAGTCGTTTTTCGATTATCGAATCCACAGTATAGTTTTGTGCCCGCAAGATTGGAACTCGATAGAGAATCTGTTGACCGTCTGCAAACTTCACGATTGCTTCGTGATGTTTTGGCAGACTGTGTTCCCGGTGGTTTCGAATATACAGCACGCATGATTGTGGAAACTCAATTTCAAATATTCCATTATTTTTCTCCGCAAGTTCCAGTGCAATCGAAAAATCATATTCAAACATTCGGATTACCATTCGTCCGTCAAGTGAAGACTGACATTCGAGATGATAGGTGCGGCCTTCAATCTGCAGAATAGAATCAGTGATGATCTTCCCGAGTTTTTCATAGTGTTCATTCCGCAGCTGCTGAAAATGAATATCTTCCGGATAATTCGTCTGGAACACTTCGTTGATCAACGGAATCAGAAGAGCTGGCATTTTCTGAGCGATAGTTCGAAACACATCGTCAAAAATAGTGCCATGAACCTCTTTCTTTGGTTCCGTAGTTACATCTTTGGTTTTTCCCATGTAATATGTTACCTTTCCTTAAGTATATAGCAAAAAGAACTGATTTAACAGTCTTTTGTGAGCGAAAATAGTTTGTACATTATTAAATTTTAAAATTGATTGGTAATGCGGACGATACGCCCGAACATATGAAATTTCTTAGGGATATGGTAAGGCTATATGAATAAACGCCTTGTGCGCATTATAGCACTTATGATGCATTATGTCGAGATATTTTTAAGTGATTATTTACTGATCGGGTTTTGGTTGTCGATTACTATCAGCAATTTCCTGCTGAATCCATGTCATGATTACATCCACCAGATAGTCCTGCTGCACCTGACTTAATTCCCTTCCCGGCTGCATTTTATGCCATTTCCGTATGCATTCTCTGCAACATGTCGCAGTTGCATGCTGTGCAATAAATTGTCTGTACCATTCTTCTTTTGTCAATGATTTTCACCTTAAAATTCTTTTACTTTCCTAATTACTTATCACAATTAGCTTGTTATATAATAAAAGGGTCAAAAGGTATCATCGATGCATACAAAAATAAACCAGGGCACTTACATCACATTCGATGCAAGCAACCCTGTCCTTATATGTCTTAATACATCCTGTCTTAATACATCTCTGGTCTTCTGTCCCGGAAAAGGCCCCAGCTTCTTCTCTCACGTTCCATCTCATCGAGATCAAACTTATGTATTATGAATCCTTCCGACTCTCTATCCATTTCCTCTACCACTTCTCCTGTGGCATCGGTAATAAACGACGAACCATAAAATGTGAGTGCCGACTTCTGGTTTCCATTCTCTATGCATGGCTCAACCGTCTCTGTTCCGACTCTGTTCGCCGCAACGACAGGCATAAGATTACATGCAGCATGTCCCGTCATGCAACGTCTCCAGTGTGGCATACTGTCACACTCCAGAATCGGTTCACTTCCAATAGCGGTCGGGTAAAACAGTATTTCTGCCCCTGCAAGTGCCATTCCTCTTGCGGTTTCAGGAAACCACTGATCCCAGCATATTCCGACTCCGATTGTTCCATATCTCGTCTTAAATGCCCGAAATCCTGTATCTCCAGGTGTGAAGTAGAATTTTTCCTGATAATAATGATCATCCGGAATATGTGTCTTTCTGTATATTCCAAGTACGCTGCCGTCTGCGTCGATAACGGCTACGGTATTAAAAAGCTGACGGTTGTCTCCCGCTTCATAAAAGCTGACGGGGATAACGACACCGAGCTTCTTCGCAAGCTTTTTCATGCTTTGTACAGCATCATTTTCTTCAAGTGGCTTTGCGTATTCATAATATTCATATCTTCTCTCCTGACAAAAATACTGTCGTTCGAAAAGTTCGGATGGAAGTATGATTTGTGCACCATTTTCAGCTGCTTTCGTAATCAGATCTGATTCTTTTTCGATATTCTCTTTTACGTTTCTGCTGCAACGCATCTGTATTGCAGCGACTGTAACCTCTCTCATGATTCGCTCCTTTCTGTTTGTAGTTTATACGAAATAGGCACCTGCTGCGTGATGCAGTGAATATTTCCACCACCTACAATAATGTCACGTGCAAATATCGGATACACCTTTCTGCCCGGGAAAAGTCCTCCGATGATCTCAAGTGCTTGTTGATCCATCGCATCCCCAAACTGTGGAATCAATACGCCACCGTTTGTGATGTAAAAATTGACATAACTTGCTGCAAGCCTCTCTCCGGCTTCACGCTCGTCTTCACCGTCTTCAAATGAAAAGCCTGCTAATTCATATTCTGTAATACAGACCGGTTCTTTTGGAATCGGCACTTTGTGAACTATGATTTTTCTGCCTCTTGCATCTGTCTCCTTTTCCAAAACTGCAAAATCTGCATGGGACATACGATACTGTGGATCATTTTCATCATCCGTCCACGCAAGTACAACATGTCCGGGTGCGGTAAAAGCACATACGTTGTCGACGTGTTCATTTGTCTCATCATTATATATACCAGATGGAATCCAGATGATTTTTTTTGCCCCAAGATAATCTTCCAGTTTACGCTCTATCTCTTCTTTGGATAAGGATGGATTACGGCCTTTACTTAAAAGGCAGCTCTCTGTGACGATCACAGTACCTTCCCCATCTGTATGAATTGCCCCACCCTCTAACACGAAGGGATGTGCATCATATACATCATACCCTGTCTGCCGGCAAAACAATGTGGCTACTTTATCATCTTTTTCCCAGTCTGCATACAGGCCGTCAAACTCGCCGCCCCATGCATTAAAGCACCAGTCAATTCCTCTTACATCACCTGTTCCGTTGATCACAAATGTCGGTCCGACATCCCTTGCCCATGCATCATCGGATTCCATCTGCATATAATGAACCGGAAAATCACAGGTATAGCCTTTCTCTTTTCTGACTGCTTCAACCGTTTCCCTTGCATGATCTATGAGATTGGCTTCTGCAAGAAGATAAACCTGCTCCGATTCTGCAATCGCACATATGACATTTGCAAATGCTTCCCTTGCTTTCTTTGCTCCATAAATCCATGAGCCCGGTCTCTTTGGCCATATCAGAATGGTTCCTTTATGCATCTCATACTCTGCCGGCATATAAAATCCGTCTGCACTAGGACAGCCTGCATTTAAAATCTTCATATCCAAATCTCCTGATCACCCTGCACTCCCCATCTGCATCCATCACTGCAATATCCGGGAGTGGCATTCCGTTAAATGTATTATTTTTCACCATGGAATAGATTGCCATATCACAAAACGTAAGCCTGTCACCGATCTGAATCTCCCTGTCAAAAGAATAATCACCGATGACATCCCCTGCAAGACATGTACACGATGACAACCGGTAGGTATATTTCTTCTCTCCTGCCTCCCCGCTGTTCTTTAGTGGCGGACGATATGGCATCTCAAGCACATCCGGCATATGGCATGCAGCTGATGTGTCTAATATAAGTATTTTGACATCCCCATTTTGAACAATGTCAAGTACCGTTGTCTCAAGATATCCTGCATTCAGTGCAACCGCCTCACCCGGTTCAAGATAGATTTCAAGGTCGTATTTTTCCTGCATATGTGTGATGCATTCTTCCAGCTTGGCTATATCATAATCCGCTCTTGTAATATGATGTCCACCACCCATGTTAAGCCATTTGAGATTGTATAACAAATCGCCGAACTTTGCCTCAACTGCATCCAGCGTCTTTTCCAGATCATCGGAATTCTGTTCACATAAAGTGTGAAAATGAAAGCCATCTATCTGTGACAAATCCAGACCGTTTGCAATCGCCCGGTCAAGTTCTGCCCTTGTGATGCCAAGTCTGGAACCTGCTCCGCACGGGTCATAGATTTCATGACCTTCCTGCGTGGAACATTCCGGGTTAATTCGAAGCCCTGCACTTATCGGCATCTTCTTTTTGGACTTTGCCGCCTGAATTTTTGGCAGATGATACAGATACTGCGATACAGAATTAAACACGATATGGTCACAGATTTCTACAAGTTCATCCATCTCTTCCGGCAAAAAAGCAGGACAGAATACATGGTTTTCTTTCCCCATCTCTTCATGCGCAAGGCGGGCCTCATATAGCCCGCTTGCCGTTGTCCCACTCAAATATCTGCCTATAAGAGGATATTCACAAAATGCGCTAAATGCCTTCTGGGCAAGAAGAATCTTTGCACCGGTCCTTTGCATCACGCCATTCAAAATTTTAAGATTGTCCGTCAACCTGCCTTCATCTATCACATAGCAGGGAGTTGCAAGCTCGTTTATCCTCATACATTTCTCCAAATTTTATGCTCTGCATATTTTCGATTATAATTTGTCCTAATCCATGTGTACCGACGCATCTGCTGTCTTATAGCAGTCTACAGGCACTGGATTCTCTACAACTTTCCATGGAAGTCCAAACTTATTAAGTGCCTCCATATATGGATCCGGGTCCATCTCCTCTAAGTTAAACACTCCCGGCTTTTTCCAGAGTCCTGTCACAACCATCATGGAACCGATCATCGCCGGAACACCCGTTGTATATGATATTGCCTGTGATTCGACCTCTTTGTAACACTCCTGATGATCGCAGACATTATAAATATAGATTGACTTTTCTTTTCCGTCCTTGATTCCTGTGAAAATGCATCCGATGTTTGTCTTGCCCACAGTACGCGGTCCAAGTGATGCCGGATCCGGAAGGAGTTCTTTCAGAACCTGGATTGGAACAATCTCTTTTCCGTCCACCATGATCGGGTCCGTTCTAAGCATTCCAACATTTTCAAGGCATTTCATGTGCGTCAGGTAACTCTGTCCAAAAGTCATAAAGAACCGGATTCTTTTGATTCCCGGAATGTTCTTGGCAAGAGATTCTATCTCCTCATGATGAAGAAGATACATATCTTTTTCACCAACCTGGTCGAAATTATACTGCGCGCGCCACTCCATTGGCTCAGTCTCGACCCAGTGACCATCTGTCCAGTAGGAACCATTTGCAGATACCTCGCGAAGATTGATCTCCGGATTAAAGTTTGTGGCAAATGGATATCCGTGGTCACCGCCATTGCAGTCAAGGATATCAATTGTGTGAATCTCATCAAAATAGTGTTTTAATGCATATGCGGAAAAAACGGAAGTCACTCCCGGATCAAATCCACTTCCCAGAATAGCGGTAAGTCCTGCTTCTTTGAACTTTTCCTGATATGCCCACTGCCATGAATAATCAAAGTATGCTGTAAATCCTAAATCCCTGCAGCGCTTCTCATAAATAGCTCTCCACTTTGGATCCTCAGTATCCTCGCATTCATAATTAGCCGTATCAATATAATCGACACCACACGCGAGACATGCATCCATAATCGTAAGATCCTGATACGGAAGTGCAACATTAAGTACCGCATCCGGTTTGTATGACTGAATCAATTCCTTCAGTTCTTCTACATTGTCAGCATCCACTTTTGCGGTCTCAATTTTGGTCGTGGTGGTCCCTTCGATTTTCGCCTTCAGATCGTCGCATTTTGACTTGGTCCGGCTAGCGATCATAATCTCTGTAAAAACCTCACTGTTCTGACAACACTTTCTAATTGCTACGGATGCGACTCCTCCACATCCAATGATAAGTAATCTGCTCATTTTTCTTCCTCCTGTCAAATACTTTTAATTGCTTTCCTCTTCTTCGAGTAATTCTTCCACATATCGTGGCAACATAAAGGCCCCTCTGTGAAGATTGGTTGTGTAGTACCATGTCTTAAGTCCAAGTGCTTCCCATTTCTCAGTATTTAAATCATTGAGGGGATGATATTTCTTGGACGCAAATCCAAACAGCCAGTAACCGGATGGACATGTTGGAATGTGTGCCTGATATACCCTGCTTATCGGAAATGACTTATAAACTTTCCTGTGCATCTTTCTGCATTCGACCTCATCCTCATCATAAAACGGACTGCCATGCTGGTATACCATAACGCCATCCTCTTTGAGTGCTTTGTAACAGCTTCCATAGAATTCTTTTGTAAACAGTCCCTCGGTATGTCCGAGCGGATCTGTGGAATCATTGATGATCAAATCATATTCATCGCTTTTTCGTCTGAGAAACCGCAGCCCGTCGTCATAATACATCGAGATTCTTGGATCATCCAGTCCGCATGCCACTTCCGGAAAAAATTTCCGGCAGACATCTACAAACATCCTGTCCGTCTCAACCACATCAATATGTTCGATCGACGGATAATTGATAAGCTCTTTGGCAACGCCTCCGTCGCCCCCACCAATAATGAGTACATTCTTCACATTCGGATGCACCGCCATTGGCACATGCGTAACCATCTCGTCATATATAAATTCATCTGTATCAGAAAAAACGATTTCTCCATCGAGAGCCACCATTTTTCCAAACTCATAAGATTTAAACACGTCTATTTTCTGATAATCACTTTGCCCTGAAAACAGCTGCTCCTCTATTCGAACATCCAGTCTCACATTGGATGTGTGATATTCGGAAAACCACATATGCATTTTTTCTGCCTCCCCTTATTTTATAAATCTGTCCCTGCAAGTACCTGCAAATATTCAACAGCCGGGTCTTCCGTTCCCTGCATGGAGCATCCTTTTTCTTTTGCATATAAAATGTACTCTGCAATCTCTTTTGTAATAAGCTCTCCTGGTGCAAGAATCGGAATTCCGGGCGGATAACACATAACAAATTCACCGCTTATGTATCCTACGGATTGCTTTATTTCCACGGATTTTTTCTCAGAATAAAAGGCCTTCTGCGGCGATACCACAACCTGGGGATTTATGTATTCTCCAGACAATAAACCTGTCTTATCTTTGCTGTATAGCCTCTTGATATCTTCCAAAGCCCCAACAAGTCTTTCAATATCCTGTATTCTGTCACCAATTGAGATATATGCAAGTATATTGCATATATCACCAAATTCTATCTGTATATCGTATTCATCACGAAGCAGATCATATACTTCTATTCCTGCAAGACCTATATCAAGAGTATAAATTGATAATTTCGTCACATCATAATCGTATATACTCGTTCCATTCACCAGATCTCTTCCATATGCATAATAGCCGCCGATGGAATTTATCTCCTGTCTTGCATATTCTGACATCTGTGCCACTTTCGCAAATGATTCTTCCCCTCTGAGTGCAAGATTTCTTCTTGAAATATCAAGACTTGACAAAAGAAGATACGATGCGCTGGTAGTCTGCGTAAGATTGATGATCTGCCTTACATAGTCTGCATTGACATTCTCTCCGGTAAGAAGAATCGAACTTTGCGTCAGACTTCCTCCTGATTTGTGCATCGAAATTGCCGACATATCAGCACCAGCTGCCATCCCCGATATCGGAAGATTTCTACCAAAATACAGATGGGTACCATGTGCTTCATCTGTAAGAACCTTCATTCCCTTTGCATGCGCAGCTTTGACAATCGACCGCAAATCGGAACATATTCCATAATAAGTAGGATTATTCACAAGTACCGCTTTCGCATCCGGATGTTCATCCATCGCCTGCTGCACCTGATCTATTTCCATTCCAAGAGAAATTCCGAGTTTGGCATTCATCTGTGGGTTTACATAAACCGGAATCGCACCGCATAGCACCAGCGCATTGAGCGCACTCTTGTGTACGTTTCTTGGCAGTATGATCTTATCCCCCGCCTTACAGGTGGAAAGAATCATCGCCTGTACCGCTGATGTCGTACCTCCCACCATCAAAAAAGCATTCTTTGCACCAAATGCATCTGCTGTAAGTTCCTCTGCTTCTCTTATTACCGAAATCGGATGGCATAAATTATCCAGCGGCTTCATCGAGTTAACATCAAGTTCTACGCATTTTTCACCCAACAGTTGAACGAGTTCCGGATTGCCCCTGCCTCTTTTGTGTCCGGGTACATCAAATGGAACGACTCTCTTTTTCTTAAATACCTCAAGAGCTTCATAAATGGGTGCCCTTTGCTGTCTTTTCATATCCATTATCTGCTGTTCTCCTCAATATAAAATAAAAAAAGATGATGCTTACGCATCATCTTTGAAAAATATTCTTTACATGTCTCAAGCTTAAAAGTTGCCTTTTCGTTTTATTGACCGTTTCACAAGATGATGTGCAATTAGCATTTATTATTAAGTAATCAACTTATAAAATTTGAGCTTCTAACCCAATCAATAATGTGGTCTCCCAATGCAAGATTTTATTTATTGTGAAGTATAACTTTTTCTATATATGATTACAGTTCCACCTTCGGCAATGTTGCAAAGCTCTTCTCCAGCTCTTCGTCGGTTGGAACGTAATCGGACATCTTGCCGTCGTTATACTTCTGGTATGCAACCATATCGAAATATCCGGTACCGGTCAGACCGAATACGATGTTCTTCTCTTCGCCGGTCTCCTTGCATTTGAGTGCCTCGTCGATTGCCACTTTGATTGCATGACTGCTCTCTGGTGCAGGAAGGATTCCTTCGACTCTTGCAAATGTCTCTGCTGCCTTGAAAACTTCGGTCTGCTCCACGCTTCTTGCTTTTACATAACCGTCATCATACAGTTGGGATACGATAGAACTCATGCCGTGATAGCGAAGTCCGCCGGCATGGTTTGCGGATGGAATAAATCCGCTTCCTAAGGTATACATCTTTGCGAGCGGGCAGATCTTTCCGGTATCGCAGAAGTCGTATGCATAGCGACCTCTGGTCAGACTCGGGCAGGATGCCGGCTCAACTGCGATGATCTCATAATCAGCTTCTCCACGGAGCATTTCTCCTGCGAACGGAGAAATCAATCCTCCGAGGTTCGAACCGCCGCCTGCGCACCCGATGATGGTGTCCGCTTTGATGCCGTATTTGTCAAGTGCTGCTTTTGTCTCCAATCCGATTACAGTCTGGTGAATCAGCACCTGAGACAATACGGAACCGAGTACATAGCGGTAACCTTCCTGTGTGGTAGCTGCCTCTACTGCCTCAGAAATGGCACAGCCAAGGCTTCCGGTCGTTCCCGGAAATTCTGCGTTGATTTTTCTTCCTACTTCCGTGTTCATCGATGGGGATGGTGTCACTTTTGCACCGTATGTACGCATCACTTCGCGACGGAATGGCTTCTGCTCATAAGATACTTTTACCATATATACCTGGCAGTCCAGATCAAAATAGGAGCATGCCATAGAAAGTGCCGTACCCCACTGTCCGGCACCGGTCTCTGTTGTCACACCTTTTAAGCCCTGCTTTTTTGCATAATATGCCTGTGCGATGGCAGAATTTAATTTATGGCTTCCGGATGTATTGTTTCCCTCAAATTTGTAGTAAATATGTGCCGGTGTGCCAAGCTTTTTCTCAAGGCAGTACGCACGTACCAATGGTGACGGACGATACATTCTGTAAAAATCCCGGATTTCCTGTGGAATATCAAAATAAGGCGTTGTGTCGTCCAGTTCCTGCTTTGCAAGTTCGGTACAAAAAATCGGAGCAAGCTCCTCCACGGTAACTGGCTTCATAGTGGCTGGGTTTAAAATCGGTGCCGGCTTGTTCTTCATATCTGCGCGGACATTGTACCATTGCTTCGGCATCTCGCTCTCTTCAAGATAAATTTTATAAGGTATTTCTTTACTCATTATATATTTTTCCTTTCTCTTGTTATATTAACTACGTTAACATACCCTCATGGTAAATGCAAATGGTTCCCTCATTTTCCACATCATAGCACAATTCCCTTGCCGACAACAGAAAAACGTGTCTTTTTATATTTATTGTACCAGATCCGCTGGATCCTATAGAGTCCCTGTCCACGATAGCAAGCGATACATTTTTTATTTTTTTGCGGATTTCCCCCAGCTCATTAAAATAATCACGGTTCAAAAAAGTGTCAATCTCACTTCCTTGATAAAAGGAACTGTAGTCATTCATCCTATGCGCTTCTTCCAAAATTTCTTTTCTCAGAAGCAGTGTATATCCATCCTCATAATTGTTTGTTATAACCAGAAACGGCACATATTTTCCGTTTTCCCTGACATATACACAATTTGCCCTCTCCGAATCAAGGTTTTCCAGATTTCCAACAGTAACAGACTGCGCAGATTCCTTTTTGTCTAATCTGTATTTACATACAATAAGTATGGCTGCTATAACTGCCAGTAAAAGAATTATCAAAGCACCTACATTTTTCTTATTCTTCATTTTCACCTGTTTTCTCTCCATTTCCCGGTTCCATCTTCCGGAACCGTTCCTCCATCCGCCGCTGTGTTTCCCGGATAGCATCCTCATGCCCCGTAAGAGCCGCAAAAGGCGAAAACTGCGCCGCCCTGTCCTCAATCGGCATCTGCGGATGATTTGCGGATGTCGGATGCTGTAAATGGATAATATCTTCATATTTGTTTGTTGTTTTGATATTATAGATGTCACTCATATTACTTATGCCTTGTGTCCACCGATCTGGCGGTTACGCTCCATGGTGGTTGCCCCATCGAGCAAATTCATGCCTTTTAACATGGCATTCTTTCCATAACGTTTTTTTACACTGAGCATCGCTTCCTGCAGCTTTCGTTCCTTTTCAAGCTTCGCATTTTCCTCTTCACGTTCTTTGGTCAAGGCATCGTAATCTGTGAACAGGTCCAGCTGTTCGAAGGATGCCGCTTCTTTTGCTTTCGTTTCTTCCTCAAGGTGGTTCGCTGTAATATTGATCCTGCGGACGAGAAGCTTCGGATTAACGATCTCATCATAAAGTTTCATGACTGCGTCTGTGATCCGCTTCGTGGAGGACGTCGGCTCCATGAGATTTGTGGTGCCATGCGCATGCTTCGGCACATTTCTTCCGTAACGGTCCGCTTTGATTTCGCCCCGATAACTGATCCCGGCATCGGAAAGATTTTCAATATCATACCCTACCGTGAGCACCATCTGATCGGTGACAAGTTTCTTATCCACCAGACCCAAAACGAGAAGATCCGTCATCTCGCGCACGATGAGCTTTGCCTTTTCGAAATCATACGGACACTGCAGAACCTGTCCACTGCCCAGACTGTTCGACTGCGGCTTATAGGCTTTGATCAGCTCCATGGTCACCGGCTCATACCCCCAGGCATGATCAATCAGAAGCTCCGCATTCACACCGAACATACGGTACAGCAGCTCCTCATTGTGAAACTCACCCGGCTTTCCGATTGAGCAGCGCGCAATATCGCCCATTGTATAAAGGCCCGCTTCCTGAAGCTTTTTTGCATATCCATGTCCTACCCGCCAGAAGTCAGTCAAAGGCCGGTGGTCCCACAAATATTTGCGGTATGTCATCTCATCGAGAAAAGCAATGCGAACATCGTTCTCATCCGGATAGGCATGCTTTGCCATAATATCCATCGCCACTTTGCACAGATACAGATTTGTACCGATACCGCCCGTCGCGGTAATTCCGGTGTCACGATAGATTTCCATAATAATTTTTGATGCCAGCTGCTTTGCTGTCATCTGATAGGTTTTCAGATAATGTGTCACATCCATGAACACTTCGTCGATGGAGTACACATGAATGTCCTCCGGTGCCACATAGCGCAGATAAACATCATAAATTCTTGTGCTGTAATCCATATAAAAAGCCATGCGCGGCGGCGCTACGATATAATCGACGCCAAGTTCCGGATGCTGATTCAATTCTTCTATTAAATGGGATGTCCCTGTAAATTTCTGCCCCGGTGCTTTGCGTACACGCTCCCTGTTCACCTGCCGGATGCGCTGCACCACTTCGAACAATCTCGCCCGCCCCGGTATCCCGTATGCTTTCAGAGATGGGGATACTGCAAGGCAGATTGTCTTCTCCGTGCGGCTTGCATCCGCCACGACAAGGTGGGTCGTCAGGGGATCAAGTTTGCGCTCGACGCATTCTACCGAAGCATAAAATGATTTCAGATCGATTGCAATATAGATGTGCTGTTCTTCCATCTGATACCTCCCAATAAATGTGGATGTGGCAGGAATTACATGCCGCATCCACATTTATTATATCAGAAAGTACGTTCGATTTCCAACTTTTTATACAGCGAGTGCATCGTCCAACTGCGCCGTATACAACCTGTAATAATACCCTTTCTTCTGCATCAGTTCCTCATGCGTTCCGGCCTCCATAATGCCTCCATCATCGATATACATAATCTTATCGCAGTTGCGGATTGTAGACAGCCGGTGCGCAATAATAAAGGAAGTTCGTCCCTCGAGCATTGCATTCAGTCCGGTCTGCAGATCTTTTTCTGTCTGCACATCGATACTGGAAGTTGCCTCATCAAGGATCAGGATGGCCGGATCCGACAGAAGTGTTCGTGCAAAAGAGATCAGCTGCTTCTGGCCCTGGCTGAGCATGGAACCGCGCTCACGTACTTCGGTCGCATAGCTGTCCGGCATACGGCTGATGAAATCATCTGCGCAGACAATCCGGCTGGCCTTTTGTATCTCTTCCTTTGTGGCATCGAGTTTTCCGTAACGGATATTGTCCTCGATGGTTCCGGAAAAAATAAAGCTGTCCTGCATCATAATTCCCATCTGCCGGCGCAGGGAATGAATGGTCACTTCGGCGATGTCCTGGTCATCGATCAGTACTCTTCCGCCGTTTACGTTGTAGAAACGCGAAATCAGGTTGACGATGGTGCTTTTTCCGGCTCCCGTCGGTCCTACCAGTGCCACGCTCTCACCCGGCTGTACGGTAAAGGACACATCCTTTAAAATGGTCTTTGTCTCATCATAGGCAAACTTTACATGATCGAATGTCACTTTACCCTGGATCTTTGGCATTTCTTTTGCGTTCTCTGCGTCTTTTACGGTAACCGGTTCATCGATGGTCTCGAAAATACGCTCCAGATAAGCAATGTTATTGATAAAGTTGTTGAAGATATTTCCAAGGTTCATGATCGGCTGCCAGAAATAGGAAGCATAGCTTGAGATTGCCACGATCGTTCCGAGCGATTTGTTTCCCTGTCCGAATATGACAAGTCCAAAGAGGAAAATCGCCGCCCTCACAAATACGGAAATGGAATCGATGCCCGGCCACACGAGATTCGAGTAACGCACTGCCGTATTCCATGTACGTCTGCAGTCTTTCGATAAATCGTTAAAAATCTCTGCGTTTTCATCTTCTCTTGCAAAAATCTGTGTGATTCTCGCACCCACAATATTCTCCTGCAAATACGCATTCAAATTCGAATTCTTATTCGATACGGCCTGCCATGCTTTGCGCTGTTTATTTTTGATCCAGAACATGAACACTGCGAGCACAGGCACACCGCACAGTACCACGAGCGCCATCTGCACATCGACAAGAAACATGAAAATGACGATAAAAAGCAGATTGAAACATTCCAGCACAATATTGATCAGACCATTCGATAACATATCGGAAACGGAATTCACATAGTTTACGACACGTATCAAGATCTTGCCATGCGGACGGTCATCGTAATACTGGAACGGAAGTTTCTGCAAATGTTCAAAGAGATCCTTGCGAATGTCATAGATAATCTCCTGGCTGACATCCACCATAATTTTGCTCCGGATTGTTATAAAAAGCACACTCACTGCATAGATGCCGACCAATGCCCCCACAAGTGCGAACAAAAGCTGCATATTTTTATCCGGTACTGCGATATCCAATGCTTTCTGAATGATCATTGGTGCCACATATCCGAATGCGCCTCCGATTCCACTCAGCACGATTGCAAGCAGCATTGGTTTGATATATTTTTTGATATAGGAAGAAGCCCGAAGCAGATGACGAATGTCAAATGGTTCCTCTAATACTTCATCCTGTTTATATGTATTCTTTGCCATATGCTCACCCCCTATTCCTCATTTGCGCTGTTTTCCACGACCGCATCATCGATTCCGGTCTGCAGACGCACCAGCTCATAATAGTAGCCCTTCTTTGCAAGAAGTTCCTCGTGACTTCCCGCCTCGGTAATGTGTCCATCCTGCAACACCAGGATTTTGTCTGCTTCCTTTGTTGTGGAAATACGCTGTGCGATGATAACTTTGGTACAAGGAAAATCCAGATGTTTTAAGGATTCCTGAATCTGTTTTTCGGTCTCCATATCGACCGCGGAAGTCGTATCGTCCAATACCAGGATCGACGGTTTAACCGCCAAAGCGCGCGCTAACGAAATACGCTGTTTCTGTCCACCGGAAAGTCCCACGCCGCGCTCTCCGACAACGGTGTCATATCCCTCCGGCATCTTGGAAATAAAATCCGAAGCGGCCGAATATTTTGCAAATTTTTCTACTTCCTTCTGACCGATACTGCTATCTCCATACGCAATATTTCCCTCGATCGTATCGGAATATAACAGAACATCCTGTGTTGCCAGACCAATCTGTTTTCTTAAGTCCGCAAGTTTTAATGTCTCGATCGGGATATCGTCAATGAGTACTTCCCCTTTCGTCGGCTCATAAAAACGCGGAATCAGATTGATCAGAGATGTCTTTCCGCATCCGGTCTCTCCCATGATCGCAATCGTCTCATTCGGCTGCACGGTAAAGGAAATATCATGCAATACCGGCAGATCGCCGTCCTCATACTGGAACGATACATCACGGAACTCGATTTTTCCATCAAAGCGCTCCGGATGTGCAACCGCATCTTCTGCGTCCTTAATCTTCGCCTGTGAATAATAAATCTCCATGACTTTCTGCGATGCCGCGGAAAAGCGCTGGAACTCGTTCATGATGTTACCCATCTGGCGCATCGGGTTGGCGATTGCCCAGATCAGACCGGAGAATGCCACATAATCGCCCATGCTCATCTCGCCGCGGATCAAAAAGACACCGCCCACTGCAAGCATTACCACCGGTAGCAGATCTGCGATTCCTTCCACATACGGGAAAAATTTCAGCCAGACCATACCGGTCGCCTTGTTCGTATCTGCGTAATCACGGTTTGCCTGATCGAATTTTTTAATTTCGTAATCCTCTCTGGCAAAAGCCTTCACCACACGGTTTCCGGAAATATTTTCCTGCGCATATGTGTTCATCTGTGCCAGCTTTTCACGCAGTTTTGCATGCATTGGCGCTACCTTGTTTTTGAACAGATAGATAATAAAAAATACAAGCGGTGATATGATCAGAAGGCAAAGTGCCATCTTCCAGTTCATATAGAAAAAGTAGATAGCGACCGCACCAAAAAGCGAGAACGATTCAATCACCATACGGATGACCCACGCCACCATATGCCGGACAGCATCCAGATCACCCGTGACGCGCGTCATGAGATCGCCGGTCCGGTATGTACTGTAAAACGTCATATCCTGCCTTTGAATCTTGTCATAGAGAAAATTCCGCACACGGTAAAGCACAGTCTGTGACACATGCTCATAGACCATGCAGTCCACATAGACGATGACACCGCGCAACACCGTAAATCCCACCATACAGATCAGCAGATGATAGAACAGATCACTGTTCGTGCGCAGATTTTCTCTGGCATCTGCGCCACTTAAAAATAAATCTACAATTTTGCCGGAATAATACGGAACAGTCAGCTGCAGCACGTTGTAAACGATCGTGCCAAGCATTCCCGCAATATAGATTCCCCGGCTTCCTTTCATGTTTTCCCAAAGCCACTGTAGTTTTGTCTTCGGGAAGTTACCTATGTTTGTGTAATTCAATTTAAAAAACTCCCCTTTCTGTTTTTTATTGCATTTCCGACATTGTATCAAGTCTGTTTTACACATGATAGAATTTATCGGTTCAAAAATAGAACATTTCTATCCTATTGCAATAAAAAAGGGGAGTTTTTCGATATTTTAATTTTCTCTTTTTATTTTCTGCGACGCAGTCTTTGGAAATTCTTCCTTCCGCACTTTCAGGCGGTACACACGCTTGTATGCCGGAACATCTTTATTGTAACTGTCGATGATTTCCTGCAGCTTTGCCGGCACATCTTCTACGCCTGCTTTCGTGGCATATTCCTGATTCGGGAATATCTCTGCCTCGATGACGCCCTCTGCCTCTCGCACAAGAACCTCTGCCACGAGCCGCTTTGTACTCAGTTTATTTTCAATTTCTTCCGGCGAGACATTTTCTCCGTTTTTGGTAATGATCAGATTCTTCTTTCGGCCGGTCAGATAGACAAAGCCCTCATCATCCACATAACCCAGATCACCGGTTTTCAGCCAGCCGTCTTCCAATGCTGCCGCTGTCTCCTCCGGCATTTTATAATAACCGGACATCACACTGCTGCCCCGCACCCAAAGCTCACCGTCCACCGACTTTGCCTCGCAGTTTGGAAGCAGCTGTCCGACGGAATCTTTCTTCTGGTTCCATGCGACCGTCGTTGCAATGACCGGCGCACACTCCGTCATTCCATAGCCCTGAAGAACCGAAATTCCATAACGTGCAAACAGGTCAATGTAATCCGGATTCAGATACGCACCTCCGCTGAAAATCGTATGAAACTGTGCGCCGAACACTTTCTCTTTTACAACTTCTGCCGGAAGGCCTTCTGCGGCCTCTAACTTCTTAGCAAGGCTTTCGATCATCAGCGGAACCATCAGCATGATCTGCGGTCGGAACAATTGTATATTTCTCGCCACGCGCATGAGCGAATCGTTGATACAGATTGTACTTCCCACCGAAAATCCTTTTAAGATATCCATACTCAGACAGTATGCATGATGAATTGGAAGCACGGATAAGATCACTGCATTTTCTTCGATCTTCATATCCAGACAGGTCGCATTTTCTGCAAGATTCCGCTGAGTCAGCATCACACCTTTGCTTTTTCCTGTCGTTCCGGAAGTAAACAGGATCGTACAAAGCGCATCCGGATCGATCTCTTTTTCCGTATCGGTGCCTTTTGCATTTTCTGCACGGGTGCTTTCTGTATTTTCCACACGAATATCTTCTGCGTTCTGTGCAAGCAATTCTTTCATTGACAGACAGCCCTCTGCAGGTTCCTTTCCCATAGATACAATATATTGTAAAGACGGACAAGTATTTTTTGCAGCTACGACTACATCTTTTCGGATGTCATCCACCACAAGCATCGTGACATCCGCCCGGCGCATCAGCTCGCACAGTTCTTCTGCCGGAAGTGCCACATCCAACGGAACCGCCACACTGCCGCCGTTTACAATTCCAAAATACGAAACAAGCCACGGATACGAGGTCACACCGATCAATGCAATGTGCGCCCCCTGCTGTCCGAGTTTTTCGATCGCATCGGAAAAATGCCGGCTATCCTTTCCAATCTGCCGATATGTTTTCGCCTCGATCGTGTCTTTGCCGGTTTTGTATCGCACCGCATCGCAGGAGCCGTAGGCATCTTCTGCATGCTTTACGATTTCTTTGATTGTATGATAGATACGATATTCCATAATCTTCTCCTTCCGATTGGACTTACAATGTTTCCAGATAATCGACCGCTTCCTGCACCGTGCGGATACCAGCTGCTTTTTCCTGTTCGAGTTCGACGTCGAACGTTTCCTCTATCTCACCTAACATGCTCATAAAATCAAAGGAGGTAAATCCCAGATCCTCCATAAAACGGGATTCCGGATACACATTTTCCGGCTCTACCTCGACATAATTGCATATAATATCTACTAACTGTTCAAACATAACTCTCTCCTTTTTCTACACTAACTGAATGATCTCACCGATGGTAAGCTGCGGATTTTCTGCGCCTTTGAACATGATTTTGCAAAGGTAATAATACAGGTATTCCAAATCTTTTCTGCTTACCGCTTTTACCTGATGTTCAAAATTGAAATCCAGTCCGTTGTCCTCCGGCCGGTGCATCACCGTCAGGTACATTGCCTGTGTGGTCATACCGTTCGGATACCACTTGGTCTTATATGGAATATTGCCCATGTCGTCGAGTCCTTTTTCCCGCAAAGTCATCGGCTGATAAGTCAGAGACATTGGCTCATAAGTCAGTCCTGCTTTCGGCTGTTTGTACACTTTGGAGCGATATGCAAAATACTCGGTCGGATTGTAATTTGCATGGCGGAACAGCTCGTTTTGTTTGTCCCTTATGGCATAGATCGCATCGATAAATTTCATATCCTTTGAAAAAACCGTGCGAAACGGGAACGAATGGATTCTTGTTCCACCGCTCTTCTTTTCTTTTAATGTTGCACGTCTGGCGATGGCGTTGTTGATTGACACATCGTCCTGTCCATTTTCTTTCTGGAAATAAGTACGCAGTCCCATGAGCAGCAGACACGCCAGCGAGATATGATTTTCTTTGCAGAAATCCATCAGTCTTCTGGTCGGTTCCTCTTCGAGATGAAAGATATCCAAAGCCGATTTCACATCATCGGTCGCATTGAATGCCGTGCGAAGCTTCGGTGCATGGAACATCTTTCTTGCTGCCTCAAGCTTTCCGGTGCCTTTGATTCCGTTATATACCGGCTCCGACTGTCGTATGACATTTTCAAAAAATTCGCGGTCCTTCTGCTGTGCTTTGCTTCCGGCTTCGTACAGGAGATCTTTTTTCAGCTGTTCAATATAGGAACACATTTCTTTCGGATAAGGCACACCCTCGTACTTTGCATTGCAGTATATCTCAATGATGTCTTTCAAAAAAGCAATGAGCGACTGCGCATCCACAACCATATGATGCCCCAGGAAATACACACCATTGAATCCGTCCGGTGTGTGAATCATGACAATTTTGTTCATCGGTGAGTCTTCAAATTCGAACGGAACCGTGGTCCATTTCTGCATGATCTGTGCAGCTTCTTCCATTGTTTTGTCGGAAAAATCCACAAAGTCAATCGTCCGTTCCTTTTTATCGGTCTCGCTGTCTACCACATATTGATAGCAAGTACCATCTTCATCTTTCGTAAAACGGATACGCATTCCCTCATTGCGCTCGTAGGCCTTATAAATGGCCTCGCGAAGTACATCAAAATCCACTTCTGTTCCGATTGTCAGGCTTGTTCCAATATTGAGCACTGCCGCATTCGGACAGTATGGCAAATAAAATAAATGAAATTTCTGTGCTACGGTAAGCGGATATACCTGAAATCCATTTCTTGTTTTCATCAAATAGCTCCTTTCCGGCATAATTCATCCAATGCTTTTTCATACTGCTCTGTTTCTTTGTAATAGCTCTCACAATGTCCTGCGCCTTTTACGATAAGTTTCATTTTCTGTGAGGCGCAGTTTTCGTATAGTTCTTCACACATGTGGCAAGGTACAAAACTGTCGCTGTCGCCATGGATAAATAAAATCGGTACCTTCGCCTTTCGCACTTCCCGCGCGGCATTGCAGTCATCGAGTCCATATCCTGCTTTTTTCCGGTTGACTGCATCCGCAATCGGAATCATTGGAAATGCCGGCATATGATACATAGTATGCAGTACATGCGTAAACACTGCCTTTGGCGAAGTAAATGCGCAGTCAGAGACGATTGCCTTTACTTCTTTTGGCAGATCCAGTCCGCTGGCCATCAGGACTGTGGCTCCTCCCATTGAATCACCGTGCAGCACAATCTCTGCATCTTCCCCGACTTTTTGAATCATCCACAAGATCCAGCCCAACGCATCGTAGCGGTCTTTGTTTCCAAAGCCTATGTATTTTCCTTCGCTTTGTCCGTGGGCTCTGGCATCCACAAGCAGCATACGAAACCCCCGTTTCAGATAGTAATTGGACAGACTTCCATAATCCGATAATCCGTCACTTGTGTATCCGTGAAAGCAAATGACTGCCTTTTTCCCTTCTGCCCCCTTAAAATATGTGGCATGAAGCCGCAGACCGTCATCAGAACGGATCCATACGTCCTCATGTGGCTGCTGCATCATCCACTCCCGCTTCGGTGCGATCTGTTCATAGTACTGTTTCCAGTTGACACCGGACATCTTCATTGTACGTTCCCGCTTTGCGTTATAGCGCATCATGGTTCTTCGGTAAAAATATGTACAGCCCCCGGCCTCTGCCAACGCAAATCCGGCCAGGCCTGCCGCTGCCGCAATCTTCCACATCATTCTTCACCTATGCTTTCTTACTGTCGATGATTTCCTTCAGGCGAAGTGCCTTGTCAATATTTCCTTCCACTTTTAATTTTCCTGTGGTAAATGCCAGAATCGGATCGGTCTTTCCCTCTGCCAGTTTAAACAATGTCTCTGCCGAACAGGTAAAGATTGCATCCCGATCAAAATATTCATAAGGTTCCACATAGAGCTTTCCTTCTTTTACTTCCACGTAAAAGATGCCTTCGGCCTCCCCTGTAATGTTGAACTGATAAGCCAGATGCTCTGTGATATCACTGACATCTGCCTGTATGAACATGCCTTTTACCCTGGCAAACATATCTGCATATTTCATAATTTTTCTCCTTCTTCGCATATATTTTCGACCGTTGGTCGGTATACTATATATTTAACTTAGCACTTTTTCGACCATTGGTCAATTATTCATCCTGTAAGAATAAAAGGGGGTATTTCCTGATTTTTTGTATAATATTACGTCGCGTTTTTTTGTGGGATGTGTTATGATACAGAGGAATACTCATATATGACAGGTGATAAAAAATATGCCAAAACAGATGAAATACGATAAAATTTTAGATGCATTGCAGTCCCTTCTCGTAACGAAGGAACTTTCTACCATATCCGTCAGCGAGATTGCACAGACCGCGGGAATCGGCAAAGGAAGCATTTACTACTACTTTCCTTCCAAGGAAGCAATCCTCGAAGCATTGGTCAAACGAAGCTATGAGACACCTTTGGATACGGCCAAGCACCTCGCGGAGCAGACGGACATCTCGCCATTTACCCGCATGGCCATGATTTTTCAGGCCTGCCGGAATTCCTCTTCTGCCTTTCTTAAAACAGAGGTTGGAACCGGAGCCGCTGCCCAGGAGAAAGCTTTTCTCCATCAGAAATATATGCATCATCTGATCAGCGAATTAAAGCCAGTCCTTGCGGAAATCATCCGACAGGGTACACAGACAAATGTCATACACTGCGAACATCCCGAAGCACTGGCTGAGATTGTATTAATTATATTGACGGTAAAACTGGATAATACGCTGGTTCCTTCCAGCAAAGAAGAGATTGAAGATACCATCTGTGGACTGATTTCACTTCTGGAAAAAGGAACAGAGAACCCAAAGGGTTCCCTGAATTTTCTGATGGCAGAGTTGTAATAAAATAAGCACCGGCAGAAAGTTTCTTTGAGGGATCACCTCATCTTTCTGTTGGTGCTTATTTTCTGTGTATTTTTTCTTTTGTTAGTCTATAAAATGATTAAAGGGGCAAAATACCTTTTGACCCTCATATCATTTAATTATTTTCCAATAATCTCCGCTGCATCAACAAATTCATACGGCGTTTGCTGATAGACATAATAATTGATCCAGTTTGCGTACATAATATTTCCGTGCGATCTCCACTGCAGCATCGGCCGCTGCGTTGGATCATCATCCGGATAATAGTTACATGGCAATGTGATCGGCAGTCCTTTTGCGGTATCTCTCTTGTACTCACTGTCTAATGTCATGCGATCGTACTCTGGATGTCCCATCACAAAAATCTGGCTTCCATCCTGATTGATCACAAGAAATACCCCTGCTTCCTCAGACTTTGCAAGGATGGTGAGCTCATCATGTTTTAAGATGTCCTCTTCCCGAATCTCTGTATGACGGGAATGCGGTGCATAGAAATAATCATCAAATCCGCGGACAAGCGGAATCTTACGATTCATCACTCTGTGACGGAAGACACCAAATTTCTTCTGGCTCAGGTCATATTTCGGAATTCCATAATGATAATAAAGACCTGCCTGAGCACCCCAGCAAAGGTGTAAGGTCGAAGTCACATGTTTTTTTGACCACTCCATAATTTTGCAGACTTCTTCCCAGTAGTCCACTTCCTCATATTCCATCTGCTCAACCGGAGCTCCCGTAATGATCAGTCCATCAAAATATTTCTGTCTGATCTCATCAAACGTCTGATAGAACTGGTTCAGATGACTCTTTGATGTATGTGTAGACGCATGAGAAGCCGGAGCCATAAACGACACATCTACCTGTAATGGTGTATTCGACAATGAGCGCAAAATCTGTAGCTCCGTATCTTCTTTCAAAGGCATCAGATTCAAAATCACGATGTTGATCGGACGGATATCCTGATGTATCGCACGATTTTCATCCATTACAAATATATTTTCCCGTTCAAGGATCTCCTTTGCCGGGAGATCACTCTGTGTTCTGATTGGCATAATTTCCTCACTTTCTGTAGCACTCTGTTAATCTAATCCCTCAAATCGTCCGTCATTACCGAACAAACTGTGCTACAAATTCATCTTCCGAAATAATCGGGATTCCAAGATCCTTCGCTTTACGGTTTTTGGACGAGTTGGATTCCACATCGTTATTTACAAGATAACTGGTCTTTCCAGATACGCTTCCTGCAACTTTGCCACCCTGGCTCTCTACATATGCTTTGAATTCATCACGATTCTTATAATGATGAACATCGCCGGTTATAACAAATGTCATACCGACGCAGGTACCCTCCGAAGTATCTTTCGGTTCTATATGCTCAATGGAAAGTTCCTCTAACAAATGTGCAAGCGACATTCGATTGCTCTCTTTTGCATACCAGGCCAGAATCGAATTGGAACGCTCTGCTCCTATTCCATCAATATCTTCGAATCCTTCCTGATTCTCCATCCGCTTCAAAAAAGCCTCAAATCCGATGGAACCGACGATCTTTTTTCCCGCATCCGTTCCGATCAGCGGAATGCACAGTGCGAAAATAAAATTGACCGGATGTACATTTCGGCTTTTTTCAATGGATTTATCCATATTGTTTACGGACTTTTCTCCAAAGCCCTCCATCTGGCTGATCACATCAAAATGATCCTTTAAATGGTAAATATCTGCGAACTCATGGATATATCCCTCGTTGATAAATTTCAACATCGTCTGAATGGAAAGTCCATCAATATCCATGCCCCATTTGCTGACAAAACGGGTGAATTTCTTTACATTTTTTGCCGTACAGTCCGGATTGGTACAATGCAGTGTCTTGGTGCCGCTGTTCTTGCTGATGCGGATTTCTGTCGGTGCATGGCATACCGGGCATTCTTTTGGAATCTCAACCTCTCCGACGGCATCCTTGACCGCAATACACTTTGGAATGATTTTGTTCGCCTTAATGACTTCCAAAGTACATTCTTTTCCAATTCCCAGACGTTCTATCTCGCTGAGGTTGCAAAGCGATGCGCGCGAAACCGTGGTTCCTTCGATCTGCACCGGCTCAAATACTGCTACCGGCGAAATGGTAGATACCGCGCACGACCACTCGATATAATCCAGCTTTGTCTCCACCGATTCATCCTGCCATTTAAAAGCAAAGCCCGCTCTCGTCGCATGATGTCCGGTCACACTGCCGGATGCCGCATAGTCCGTATCATCATAGCAGATGACCAGTCCGTCTACCGGCACATCCATCTGTCCGCTTTCTACTTTCTTCGTCCACCGCTCAATCGCCTCCGGAAGTCTGCCGGCATCCGTTGCTTCCCTGTCCACAACATTAAATCCCTGTTCTTCCAAAAACTGCATACGCGCTCCCCAGGAACGCATCTCTTCATCCAGATGTACCAGTGTAAATGCATGAAACTTAACATGACGGTTCTTTACTTCTTCTGGATCATCCAGATTCAGTGTTCCGGATGCAAGGTTTCTTGGATTGGCATATTTTTCGTCATCATCCTCGATCATATCATTGATCAAGGCAAAATCCGTATAAGAGATTGCAGCCTCTCCGCGAACGACCAGATGTCCCTTATATTTTATCTTCTGCGGAAATCCGCTGATCGCGCCTTTCAAAAAGGTGATGTTAGTTCCAATCGTACCATTTCCACGGGTCAGAATCTTTGTAAGTTTTCCCCCGTCATAGGTCAGCACAAGTGTCAGGCCATCCAGCTTCCAGGAAAGCCAGATTGGACGTTTTCCTGCCCAGTCCTGTAATTCTGAAATCTGCTTGGTCTTTGCAAGCGAAAGTGCCGGATACTCATGTGCTTCCTTTTCACCACTTCCATCTTCTTCAAAACCTGCATTCTGTGTCGGGCTCTCTGCCATAATATATCCGGTTTCCTTCTCTAAGGTAACCAGTTCGTCAAACATCGCATCCCACTCATAGTTGGACATAATCTCATCCTGTCCGTTATAATATGCAGCTGATGCCTTATTTAATTGTTCAACCAATTGTTCAATCCGTTGCTTTTTTGCTTCCATGTGTTCTCTCTCGATCTATATTTTTGTTCACGACTGTGAATGTACCATGAAGACGATTCTGTGAACGTTTCGTCGTATTTGCATTCTTCCGGTTTGTTTCCTTTCTCGGATCTGAATTTGTGCACATTCGCTCATTCTGCGGTTGCTTCTTTCCCGGACGGACAGGCGCATTGCTCGAAGGTGCAATGAGCTCCAGAAGACGCTTGTACTCCTGTGATGTCACATCCCGATATTTGCCCGGTTCCAGATCTCCCAGTTCAATATTCATAATGCGCACACGTACCAGTTTTTGCACACGATAACCAAAATATTCACACATACGACGTATCTGCCGATTCAGTCCCTGTGTTAAAACAATGCTAAACTGCTTTTTACCAGTGCGTTCCACCCTGCATTTGCGTGTTGTGGTATTCAGTTCTACGAGCGGTACCCCATTGGCCATTCCGTGCAAAAAGGAATCCGTAACCAGTCGGTTCACGGTCACAATATACTCTTTTTCATGCATATTTCCGGAACGCATCATTTTGTTGACAATGTCCCCATTGTTTGTCAAAAGCAATAATCCCTCGGAATCCTTATCCAGTCTTCCTACCGGATAAATGCGTTTGGGATAATTAAGATAATCAATGACGTTATTCTTCTCTCTCTTTTCTGCTGTACAGACGATTCCTACCGGTTTGTTCAGTGCAATCAGAATCATTTCCTCCTCTTTTTTTACCGGAACTCCCTGAAAGCACACCTGCTGTCCCTCTGACACGCGATCTCCCATCTGCGCAATTTTCCCATCAATTGTAACATTTCCTGCTTCGATCTGACGGTCTGCTTCTCTTCTGGAGCATACCCCCGCCTCACTCAGGAATTTATTTATTCTGACTTCCACTTATTTTCCCTCACGTGTAAAAAACGCGGAGACTTCCCAGCCTCCGCTCATTTTTCTTTTCAGCTTTATTTCACCTTTTTCAGCAGATTACTCTTGATATATCCTGTCTTACCCTGGAATTTTACTTTTGTCCAATCTCCACTGGTTCCTAGTTTTTTCAGTTTCACACCAATATCTACTTTTCCAAGAAGTTCTGCATCTGCGCTTGCTTTGGCACGTACATTACAGATATCTTTTGTCTTGACCATCCCGGTGTCAGAGCTGTCACTTGATTTTGATGAAACCTTCTTTAAGAACTCTGTCTTAATGTATCCGGTCTGTCCCTGGAACTTAACCTTTGTCCAGTCACCTTCCGTACCAATCTTCTTTAATTTCACGCCCTTATTAACAGTTCCGATCATCTCAGAATCTGTGCTTGCCTTAGCGCGTACACGACAGATATCTTTTGTCTTAACCGTACCGGACTCCTTCTTGGTGTCTTTCTTACTGTCATCTGACTTATTGTCGTCAGCCTTTGTATCATCTTTCTTTGTATCATCCTTGGATTCCGTATTATCTTTTGAATCCTTTTTTGAATCATCCTTAGACTCTGTGGTCTCTGTCTTCTGAGTTTCTTCCGTTGTTGCCGGAGTCACATCCGTTGCGTCCTCTGTATCCTGTGTTGCTGCAACAGAATCTCTCCATTTTGTCATGGCACTGCGCAATGTGCCACCTACCATATTAGCAAGTTTTTCATCGCTGGCAACTGCCTCATCGTATTTTGCCTGTACCTGCTGCTGTAAAGCAACTACATCATCACTCTTTTCATAATTTAAAATCAAAGAATAAAGATTTGCATCAAGATCCTCATCAAGGAAATTGAAGTTATAGGAAGAATATACATTATTGATATATAAGTTTCCTTTTCCGTCTCTCTCTACATAGAAGAAATCCATTCCCGGAGCTGCAGTATCAATCTCGTAGAATTTCAAATCATAGCATGCTGAAACCAGATAAGAATCATCGGTCACTCCCGGCATAGAATAGCATACGATATTATCAAAACTCTCATAGTAATCCGAAAATGTTCCGATATAACTCTTTTCATTATCGCTCAATGGCTGTGCCAATGGCTCAAGAGATTCAATATCTCCAGCTGCATAAGCAGTATAATAATTCTTAATAAGTTCAACCAGTTCCGGATCTACATTCTTCTGCAGCTTGCCCTCCAACTGATACTCTGTTGCCTGTGTTCCGCTTATTTCTGTTCCTGCCTGCGTATCAGAATTTCCATTCTTTTGTCCGGTACAGTTTACTAATATTAAAACAAGTACAACAAAAATTACTGCTGCACCAATATATCGCTTATATTTTACAATAAAATCTTTTAATTGCTGCATGATATCCTCCCGCTCAATTTTCTATATAAAATTTGTTTTCTTACTTATTCTCAATCACTTAGATAGTCTAACACTATTTGATTTTCTAATCAACCTTTTTTTGTCGGACAACCGCTGGCTTCTTTTATTGACGAATCTGTTAAGATATGATATATTTATAAACGCACGTGATTGCGTAAGGCTTCACTGTGTGGGCAGCCGTAGTATAATGGATAGAACGTAGGACTCCGACTCCTGAGATGCGGGTTCGATTCCCGCCGGGTGCATTATGAATAAAATCCAGTGTCTAAATGATTTTCATTTCATTCAGACACTGGATTTTTTGTGCTATTGTAAAAGCAGTTATCGACTGATGCTTTCATGAAGGATTTCAAGAACATTCTCCAAATCAGTCATCGGCAACTGTCCCGGAGCGCTCGCCTGCTCGCCTGCGCCAAATGTCACGCAGGAACCAAAGAACTCTCCTGCCACACGGGAAATTGCACCTTTTGCCCCCATCGACATGGTAATGAGTGCACGATCCGGATGATTTTCGTGAAATGCATTGGTTTCAGAAAGTAAATGCAGCACATCCTTTGTATTCTGTGGCATGACTGCAAGCTTTACGACATCTGCTCCGCTTTCATAGATCTGCTCCAGCAACATCCGCATCACGCCTCTCTCCGGTGTCTGTGCGAAATCATGATGTGAAGCAATCACATGGACGCCACGGCTTTGTAATTCTTTGATTTCTTTTGCCGCTTTCTTTGCCTCAAAAAACTCCAGATCTACAAAATCTACTACCCCTGACTCCGTGGCAAGCTGATGAATGTCATAGATTTCATCTGCATCCAATGCCAGTAATCCACCCTGATTTTTTGAACGAAATGTATAAACAAGAATTGTCTTTTCCACAATCGGTCGTAATGCTTCCAAAACAATTCGAATCTCGTTTGGACTTTGTACCCCTTCGAACGCATCCAGTCTCCACTCAATCATATCTACCTGATGCTCCACAAGGCGCTTTGCTTCTTTTATAATAGATTCTTTTGTCTTTTCCATAATCGGAACACAAACAAGGGGCTTTCCCTTACCAATAATGCGTTCCTTGACACACAGTAAATTTTCCATCACTGTTACCTCCCTGCAACAAATGTGCTTATTATTATAACAATTTTTTGTATAAAAATAAAGAAATTCCTTCTACAAAATTGACATTTTCCGACTTTTCTATTAAGATAACCCATGTATGTCTATACAAAATCACTTATTAAGGAGTAGACTATGAGTTTTACATTTTTAAATCAGTTACCAACTCCAGAAGAAATCAAGCGCGATTATCCGCTTACTCCGGAGCTTGCAGAATTAAAGAAGCAGCGTGATGCTATGATTTCCGATGTCATCACCGGAAAGGATTCCCGTTTTCTTGTTATCATCGGACCATGTTCCGCGGACAATGAAGATTCTGTTTGCGACTATGTCAGCCGCCTCACAAAAATCCAGGAAGATGTCAAAGATCAGTTGATCATCATTCCTCGTGTTTACACAAACAAACCTCGTACAACAGGCGAAGGTTACAAAGGTATCGCATCCCAGCCAGACCCGGAAAAAGCACCGAATATGGTAGAAGGTCTCATTGCTATGCGTAAAATGCACATCCGTGCGATCGCTGAAAGTGGTCTTACCTGTGCAGACGAAATGCTTTACCCTGAGAACTGGGGATATGTAGAAGATCTCCTCTCTTACGTTGCCATCGGTGCACGTTCGGTTGAGGATCAGCAGCACCGTCTGACTGTCAGCGGTTTTGACGTTGCATCCGGTATGAAGAACCCGACCAGTGGTGATTTCTCCGTTATGCTGAATTCTGTATATGCAGCCCAGCATCCACATCACTTTGTATACCGTGGAAGCGAAGTTCAGACAACCGGAAATCCACTGACACACGTTGTACTTCGTGGTGCTGTCAGCAAACATGGTAATACAACTCAGAATTACCATTACGAAGATCTGATTCGTCTTCATGATATGTATGCAAAGATGGATGTTGTAAATCCTGCAGCGATCATTGATACAAACCATTCCAACTCCGGTAAGAAATTCAAGGAGCAGATTCGTATCGCCCGCGAGGTAATGCACAACCGTCAGCTTTCTTCTGATATTCGCGGACTTGTTAAAGGTCTCATGATTGAAAGTTATATTGAGGAAGGAAATCAGTCCATCGGCAATCACATTTATGGTAAGTCGATTACAGATCCTTGCCTTGGTTGGGAAGATTCCAAGCGCCTCATTTACGACATTGCGGAACTCAACGCAAAATAAAGAATCCTCTAAAAGGACTGCCTTTATGGTAGTCCTTTTTTGATGCTTCCGTTCAACTTTCGCATAGAGGACAGGCTGGTACTACACGGGCGCGTACACTTGATTTTTCCTACACTAGCTATCCAGAATTGCGAATTTGTAGCAACCCTCCCCCTGCCTCCTTGATGATTCCTGTCCGTTCAAGTTTCGACAC